>Ga0209536_100004968_pt1 | contig 20871 bp, 19 predicted proteins | sample DeeMarSeWOR28_12_FD_187461 | JGI IMG/M metagenome (GOLD analysis project Ga0209536, IMG submission 187461) | Marine sediment microbial communities from White Oak River estuary, North Carolina - WOR-2-8_12 (SPAdes) (version 2) | ecosystem: Environmental > Aquatic > Marine > Intertidal zone >... | reverse complement strand
TGGAAGCGCACATTCTTTACCTTGCCGGTCATCTCGTAAACGAATCCGGCCAGGGAAACTTCATGGGGCTCCCACGCTCTGCACCTCAGCTGTCACAGCCGCTGCTGGATGTCGTGGGGCTGGATGAAAACGAGCTCTTTTTTGCCTTCGAGGACGCCGCTGAGCAGTTTCCCTCCACCCTGCAGGCGATGATTTGACCCGTAGGGGCTGACCTCGCCCTATTAAGCTGCGTCCTCATTTTCTGTATCGGGCTCTATCAGCCTGCCCTGTCTCGACCCTGTCGCCTTGGGAAACAACTGGATCAGGTGTGGCAGAGCTGCCTTGAATCTAGTGTAACCATAAATAAAACAGATAATTAGCGGTGAATTTACCGGAAACCTGAAAGATCAATGCAAAATGGTCCTGAAAAATAGCGATCGCCTGCTTCACCTCATCAACCAGATTTTGGACCTTTCCAAGCTGGAGGCTGGCAGAATGACCTTGAAAGTTCGCCAAACCGAAATCATTCAATTCCTAAAGGGTATCGTTCAGTCTTTTGCCTCGCTGGCAGAGCAAAAGAATGTTACTTTGAATTTCAAAACAAATATAGAAAAGTTGATGGGTTATATCGACAGAGATAAGCTTGAAAAAATTATGACCAATCTGATGTCCAATGCGTTTAAGTTTACGCCGGAGGAAGGCGAGATAGAAGTTAGAATTTCCCCAACCCCCCTTTCATTTCCCCCCCTTCGTAAGGGGGGGAAGACAGGGGGGGTTGAAATAAAAATCTCCAATACCGGCCCTGGCATTCAGTCAGATCAGCTGGACAAAATATTCGACCGCTTCTATCAGGCCGACAATTCTTATAAAAAAGACAGCGAAGGCACCGGTATCGGGCTGGCCCTTACCAGGGAACTGGTACAGGCCTGTCGTGGAGAAATTCGTGTGGAAAGCGAACCGGAGAAACTAACGACCTTCACTGTTGTGCTGCCCATTGCAAAGGAGTCTTTTAAGCCTGAGGAGATTGTGGACTCAGTATCTCTTGAAGGTGAAATAGATGCTGAATTATTGGATTATGAAGAGATTGAGGCGAAAGAAGGATTGGTTAATGATTTAGCAAATTTAAAATCCTTGTCAGATTCTAATGCTAGATCTTTACTACTCATCGTCGAAGACAATCCCGATGTCACCCATTACATCAGTAGTTTTCTGGAAGGCGAATATAGAATTATCACTGCTGCAAACGGGGAAGAAGGTTTGAAGAAAACATTGAAAAAATTCCCGGATCTGATCATCAGCGACGTGATGATGCCTAGGATGGATGGCTTTGAATTGTGTAAAAAACTGAAGACCGATCAAAGAATTTCACATATTCCAATTATTTTATTAACTGCACGGGCAGACATGGAAAGCAAGCTGGAAGGTCTGGAATTTGGGGCGGACGATTATGTGACCAAACCTTTCGATGCCAAAGAACTGCAGGTACGCTCTAGAAATTTGCTGGAACAGAGACGTAGAATGAGAGAAAAATTCAGCAAGGACCTATCAGTAAATTCGAAAGAACTTTCTTTATCCTCGTTTGATGAAAAATTCCTCTCAAACGTTATACAAATTCTGGAAGAAAAGATCTCGGATCCCAAATTTGGAGTAGATGAGTTTTCCAGGGAAGTGGGTATGAGCCGGGCAAATTTATATCGGAAGTTGCAAGCACTGACCGGACAGTCTGCCAGGGATTTTATCCGCATTGTCCGTTTGAAAAGAGCCGCTCTTCTTCTACAGAAACATACCGGAAATATTGCTGAAATTGCCTATGATGTAGGTTTCACTAATCCGTCCTATTTTTCAGAATGTTTTCGCAAATATTTTGGTCAGTTACCCTCCGAATATTCGATCAATAACACTCAGAATAAACAGTAATTCAAATTTTCCTCAAAAAAGGTCCATCTTGCAACACAGGTTGCATCATTTGAGACGTCTCTGGTAGGATTTGACAGTTTTTTCTCTGTAAGATAAAGGGTAAATAACTTGAAGGGGGGTTGTCATGAGATATGTTACATTATTCACCTTGATTTGTGTTTTACTCAGCGTTCAATTCTTACCCGCCCAAGCACCTGATACGTTGTGGACGAGGACGTATGGAGAAGGTATAGGATACTGTGTGATTGAAACGTCTGATAGTAGCTTAGTGATTGTGGGATGTTCCGTCTACGACTATGGTCCCGGAGGTGACCTTCGTCTTCTCAAAACTAACAGCGATGGCGATACTATCTGGACAAAGACCTATGGTGACACCAATTACGATGACTGGGGGTACTCTGTTAGAGAAACACCTGATGGGGGATTTATCATTGTCGGGTCAACCGCATCCTTAGGTGCTGGAGATCAGGATGTCTGGCTCTTGAGGACAGATGAATTTGGCGATACACTCTGGACAAAAACATTTGGTGGTGACAGTAGTGATGTGGGTAAATGTATTCAGATAACCAATGACGGTGGATACATTATTGTAGGATCAACAGAATCTTTTGGTGCAGGGAGTGAAGATATCTGGTTGATAAAGACTGACCCTGATGGAAATACACTCTGGACAAAAACTTACGGAGATAGCCTTTATGCTTGGGGGAATTATGTCATACAGACTTCTGATTCGGGATTCGCATTAGTTGGGGGCGTTGGTTGGAGCTGTTGGTTTATTAAAACAGATTCTGCTGGTGACAGCATATGGAGTAAAATTCTCTTGCCTTGGTTCTATATTGCTGAAAGTCGGTGTGTACTGGAGTTAGATAGTGGATATCTTGTTAGTTATGAAAATTATGGTTTAGGAGGGGGCGGTAGTGGGTTAGTTATGACAAATTTTTCAGGCGATACGCTTTGGTATCAACATCCATCATTTGATATAAGTTCAGTAATTCAGACAAATGATGATAATTTTTTATGTGCCGGAGGGGGTCCATATACTTATACTTTTGCTCCGATTATTTTGTTTGATAATACCGGGGGACTTATTTGGCGGAAAAATCCCTTCGGTAGCGGTGCTCTTATGTCAGCAATTCAGACAATTGATAATAGCTATATTGCCACAGGAATGGGGGGGGATCTTTTGAGTGATGATAGACTATACCTTTGCAAAATTGGAACACCGACAGGTATTAATCAAACTAACGATATCATTTTTAAATCCTTCTCCCTCTCCCAAAACTACCCCAATCCCTTCAACCCTATTACGACTATTGTGTTTGATTTGCCGAAAACCACTGAGGTTACTCTAAAGGTCTTCAACATCCTCGGAGAAGAAGCGGTTACGTTGGTCACTGACAAACTTTCTGCTGGTTCATACTCTTACGAATGGGACGCCAGTAATTTTGCCAGTGGAGTCTACCTGTACAGGTTGCAGGCAGGAGACTATGTCGAGACGAGGAAAATGATTTTGATGAGATAAAGTAGCTACGAAAATATAAAGTAAGGGGGATTGTTATGAGATATGTTACATTTTTAACCGTGATTTGTGTATTGTTAAGTTTTCAGTTTTTACCCGCCCAAGCACCTGAATTATTATGGTCAAGGGAATATGGAGATGGTGTTGGATATTGTGTTATCGAAACATTTGATAGCTGTTATGTAATTGTAGGGTATAGTGACTATGACAATGGAGGGGATCTTCGTCTTCTTAAAACTAACAGCGATGGTGATACAATCTGGACCAAAACTTATGGTGATACAAATTACAATGATTTTGGATACTCTATTAGAGAAACGTCTGATCACGGCTTTATCATTGTCGGGTCAACTGCATCCTTAGGTGCTGGTGATCAGGATGTCTGGCTCTTGAGGACAGATGAGTTTGGGGATACCTTATGGACCAAGACATTTGGTGGTGACAGTAGTGATGTGGGCAAATGTATTCAGATAACCAATGACGGTGGATACATCATTGTTGGTTCGACAAAATCTTTTGGTGCAGGGGGTGAAGATGTGTTGTTAATTAAAACAGACTCAAATGGAAATACTCTCTGGACGAAAACTTACGGAGACAGCCTTAATGATTGGGGAAATTATATTATACAGACTTCTGATTCAGGATTTGCGTTGGTTGGGGGTGTTAATTGGGAAGAGCCTTATTGGATTGGAACCCCCAGCTGTTGGTTTATCAAAACCAATACTAACGGTGATAGTTTGTTTGGCGAAGCTATTTATCCCATAGTACCGGGTTATATTTTTGGACAATGTGTCCTTGAAACAACTGATGGATATCTTTGTTGTGGTGAACATGAGTTGGGTTTTGGCAGTTATGGTTTTCTTACAAAGATTGATTTTAATGGAGATACATTATGGTATGATTTGGGAGGTGGTCCTCAAAGGTCTATTTGTAATACTTTTGATGGATTTTACCTTATACCGTGGGATGATAGATCAAATACCGGAGGTTATACCGCTGCAGGATTGGTTTTATATAATGGAAATGGGCAAGTGATTTGGGATTTATTGATTTTTTCGACGAATGCTTATGTTCATTTTCATATAAGATCAGTAATTCAAACGTATGATAGCAGTTTTGTTATTACCGGTGACGATGAAGATAGAATATTTATCAAAAAATTTGGAACACCCACCTCAGGTCTAAGAATAGATGAAGAAATTGTAAGCAGGTCTTTCTCCCTCTCCCAAAACTACCGCAACCCCTTCAATCCGAGTACAACAATTGAGTTCGATCTTCCTAAGAGCAGTGAGGTAACTCTGAAGGTCTTCAACATCCTCGGAGAAGAAGTTGCTACCCTTGTCTCAGACAGGCTATCTGCTGGCTCATACTCCTATGAATGGAATGCCTCTAACCTTGCCAGTGGCGTCTACCTCTATCGGCTGGAGGCTGAGGGGTTTGTGCAGACGCGCAAAATGATATTGATGAAATAGAATCCATTACAATTAAAAAACACAGCCGGTTTATCCTGTTTCGGGATAACCGGCTGTGTTATTTTCTGTTCCTTGCCCATAAATCGACGTCATCACCTCTCTGTGAATCCGATTTGATTTTCATCCTTTTATATTTAAATTAACCCTTTTCAAGACTGCAAAAGTCAATGATTGAAGGAGAATTTCATGTATCAGAGAATACGCTATGATCTGAACCAGGAGCTGATCAAAATAAGTGAATCCGGTCTGTTCAAGGAAGAACGGGTTATCCTGACAGATCAGAAACCGAATATTAAAGTGGAATACCCCAGGGGGTCGCAACCGCGGGAGGTGTTAAACTTCTGTTCCAATAATTATCTGGGATTGGCCAATCATCCTAAACTGATCGAAGCGGCACATCAGGCGCTGGATAAATATGGTTTCGGCCTTGCTTCAGTCCGATTTATCTGCGGGACCCAGGATATCCACAAAGCCCTGGAAAAGCGTATTGCCGATTTCTACAGTATGGATGACGCCATCCTCTATTCGTCCTGCTTTGATGCCAATGGGGGATTATTCGAAAGTTTCCTCAGCAGCGAAGATGCTATTATTACCGATGCCCTGAATCATGCCAGCATTATCGACGGTATCCGCTTATGTAAAGCCCGCCGCTTTATATATGACCATTCGGATATGCACTCCCTGGAAACTGTGCTGAAAAGGGCCCGTGAAGGGGTGGATATCTGGGGTGGTCCCGGCCTCTCCAAAGAACCGGTACCGGCCCGCAATGTTCTCATCGCTACCGATGGAGTCTTTTCCATGGATGGCGATATTGCCAATCTCAAGGGGATTGTGAAACTGGCCAAAGAGTATGATGCAGTGGTGATGGTGGATGACTCCCACGCCACCGGATTTTTTGGAAAAACCGGTCGTGGCTCAGTGGAATACTGCGATGTATTGGGTGAAGTGGACATTATTACTTCTACTCTGGGGAAAGCCATGGGTGGTGCCTCCGGGGGGTTCACTACCGGGAAAAAGGAAATCATCGAGATGTTGCGTCAGAAGTCCCGGCCTTACCTGTTTTCTAATACGTTGTCACCGGTCATTACCGCTGCATCCATCGCCGCATTTGATTTATTGGAAGGGAGTGATAAACTGCGCAAGAATCTGATGAAAAATACCACGTACTACCGCAAGGCAATGACCGACCTGGGCTTTGATATTATTCCCGGCGTGCATCCGATTGCCCCGGTTCTCTTCCGGAAGTTCGAAGATGATGCCCCGCTGGCTCAGAAGATGGCACATGACCTGTACAATGAGGGTATTTATGTGATCGGCTTTTCTTTTCCGGTGGTGCCTAAGGGACAGGCCCGCATCCGGGTACAGATATCTGCCGCCCATACAAAGGAGCAGATCGATCAGGCATTGACCGCCTTTGAAAAGGTGGGTAAAAAGCATAAGGTGATTCATTAAAAAAGTTTAAAACATTGTGGAAAGAGTTTTTGATTTTGGATTTGGAATTTTTTTGCCCTTTGCCCTTTCACCTTTCTCCTTCTCTTTCATCACTAAATCTAAAATCCCCAATCCACAATTATTCACACATTAAGAATGATAACCAGGAGAATAATCCATGAAACAAAAATTAATAGAATTGATACCCGAGTTCGATTGGATAAAAGATGCGGAATTGAGGGATAAAGTAATTCGGGTCTGGGAAAAGGCCCTTAAAATTCGCAACATGCAGCCGCAGGACATGCTGCGCATGCCTTTCACCCTGCTCATTAAACCCTGTCCGGCGAATTTTGTGGAGCATACCCGGGGGGTAGTGCAGGTTGCCTATGCGGCAGCCCAGGCGCTGCAAAAGGTGTATGGCGAAAAAATTCCGATCAACATGGAATATCTGTTGGCCGGTGCGCTGTTGCATGATGTGGGTAAAATTCTGGAATATATCGAGAAAGACGGGGAATTTGTAAAATCCAAAGAGGGAAAATATTTGCGGCATCCCTTTTCCGGGGTTGGACTGGCGTTTGATGAAGGTGTTCCAGATGAGATTCTGCACATGATCGCGGTTCATGCCGGGGAAGGCGATGGCAAATGGCGCAGCAACGAAGCCATTGTCATTCATCACGCGGATTTTACCAACTTTGAACCACTGCACTGAGAAAATATAAGGTAATCTGGGTAATGTAGTGAGGAATCTTCGACCTGTGACCTAATGGTTAGATTTTTCCACTAAATTCTAAATCCCGAATCCTAAATCCTAATTCGTAATTCCAAACTTCAAATTCCAAAATCCCCGTCTGGCTGGCGCCGCCGGACAGGTATTTCAGGATCCATAATTACTCTAAAAGGAGATGCTGAGCCAAGCTCAGCATGACAATCATACTGGACACTCTCACTTTTGACACATCTAAATCTTATTTGTGTAACGGTTTAATCTTAAGAATTTGGAATTTACACGCTAAGCAATGTAAAGAAGACGGGGTTAATTAATTATTGAATCGATTTCCCAGATTTTACCGGCTTTTCGGAAGTCAATAGTGACAATGTATCTCCATCAGAAACTGCCAGTAACATCCCCTGGGATTCCACACCGCGGATTTTTACCGGCTGCAGGTTGGCCACGATAATGATAGTTTTACCGGATAATTCTTCCGGTGCGTAATGCTGTGCGATTCCGGCCACCAGCTGGCGTTTTTCTTGCCCGACCTCAATCTGCAGTTTGAGTAACTTATCTGCACCCTCAACTTTTTCGGCTGCCAGGACTGTAGCCGTTTTTAATTCGACTTTCTTAAAATCTTCAATAGTTATCATATTTTTCACGATCTCTTTTTGTTCAGGTTGTTCAGTGCCTTCCTGCATTTTTTGTAGAATTTCAATCTCTCCCTGAATTGTTTTATCCGCTATCTTCTCAAAAAGAATTTCAATTTCTCCCAGGGCGTGGCCATCTCTCAGTTCAAGCTGACCAATATTTTGCCAATCAATTTTCGATTTTAGCTTGAGCATGTTCCAAATTTTTTCTGAGGTAAAAGGCAAAATCGGATTCATCATGATCGCCAGGGAATACGCTGCCTGGGTACAGAGGTTCAGAGTGGTGCTGCATTTCTCGGGATTTTCCTTGCGGGTTCGCCAGGGTTCCTGATCATTAAAATACTTATTGGCAAAACGTGCGATATCCATCAATTGTTTCGTGGCTTCTTTAAATTGAAATTGATCGATGAGATTACCGATGGCATCCCGACCTGTGTTCAATTTATCAATCAACTCTTTATCCAGATCGTCCAGTTCGTGACGCGGAGGTAATTTATTTCCATAGTAATTTTGGATGAAGGTGAAAGTTCGATTGATAAAATTACCCAGGATATCCGCAAGCTCGTTATTATGTTTTGCCTGAAATTCTTCCCAGGAAAATTCGGCATCCCGGGTTTCCGGCATATTGATGGCAAGGGTGTAACGAAGTGAATCAGCTGGATATTTCGCAAGAAATTCATCCACCCACAAGGCAAAGCCCCGGCTGGTAGAAAATTTCAATCCTCTAATATTCAGAAATTCATTGGCCGGCACGTTTTCCGGTATCACAAAGTCACCATGCCCCATAAGCATTGCCGGGAAAATGATACAGTGGAAGACGATGTTATCTTTTCCGATGAAATGAACCAGATGAGTATTCTGCTGGTCCATCCAGTACTCTTTCCAGAGTTCCGGCTGCCCTTTCTGATCTGCCCATTCTTTGGTGGCGGATATATATCCGATGGGGGCATCAAACCAGACATACATAACTTTCCCGCCCGGATCCACCTTAGCGCTTTCAGCCACTTTTTGGGGGATAGGAACACCCCAGGAGAGATCGCGGGTAACTGCCCGGTCCTTCAATCCATGCTTAAACCAGCTTTGAATCTGACCAAGAACATTGGGGCGCCATTCAGGATGTTGTGCAATCCAGTCTTCCAGTTGCTTTTGGAATTTGGCCAGCGGTAGATACCAGTGGGTACTTTCTTTCAATACCGGTTTTTCGTTGGTGATGGCGCTCCGGGGATTGATCAGGTCTGCCGGACTCAGAGAGGTGCCACAGCGTTCACATTGATCGCCATATGCGTCCTGATAACCACATACCGGGCAGGTGCCGCGTACAAACCGGTCTGCCAGAAAAATTTTTGCTTTGGGATCATACAATTGTTCATCAGATTTCAGGATAAACCAATTTTTCGCGGCAAGTTGTTCAAAAAATTCCTGGCTGATCAGCTGATGAGTATTTGAAGAGGTTCTTCCATAATAATCGAAAGACATTCCGAATTTTTGGAAACTTTTTTCGTTCTGAAAATGATAGCGGTCCACGATCGCCTGCGGTGAGAGGCCCTCTTTCCGGGCGCGCAGCATGATGGGGACCCCGTGTTCATCGGATCCGCAAATGTAAAGCGTGTCGCGATTCTTAAGCCGGCAATAGCGGGCATAGATATCACCCGGCAGATAAGCACCTGCGAGATGTCCCAGATGAAGCGGACCGTTGGCATAAGGGAGGGCGCTGGTTATCAGATACTTCTTTTTGCCGGTCAATGATGGGATCCTTCCACAGCGTTCATACTTCGAACTTTTTTAGGTCATCCAAGCGGTACTTTTCCAATTCATCATTGGGATAACGTACATACACCAGGCCGTGGAAAATGTCGATTTTATCCACTACACCCGACCCCTGCGGGGTATTCACTGCCTGATCGATTTCTGGATATCTCTCAAGTTCAGAGATATAAAAAAGCTTTTCGAAGGCCAGGCAGCATTTTAACCGACCGCACACGCCTGATAATTTGGAGGGATTCATGGGGAGCAGCTGCTCTTTGGCGTACTGGGTAGTAATGGTCTCAAATTCTCTCATAAAGGTATTACAGCATAACTTATAACCACAGGTTCCATACCCCCCGATTCGCTTGGCTTCATCGCGAACGCCAATTTGCCGGAGTTCAATCCGGGTCCGGAACTTGGCGGCTAAGTCGCGGACCAGCTGTCGGAAATCTACCCTTTGATCGGAAGTAAAATAGAAGGTGAGTTTATTTCGGTCGAACTGGTATTCAACATCCACCAGTTTCATGTTTAAATTGTGATTGGCAATCTTATCTTTACATACCTCAAATGCTTTTTCTTCATCATCCCGGTTGGTCTTTATTTTTTCAACATCAGTACCTGTCGCTAATCGCATGAGTTGCGGCGGTGTTGCTTCAATTTCTTTCAAGGTAACCACGCGTCCCAACGCAATGACAATCCCGGCATCCTCACCCCTTTCAACTTCTACGATGACGTAATCGCCGGTCTTAAGCGTAATGCCAATCGGATTTGTGAAAATTCCGGTTCTGTTCCCTTTAAATGCAACCTCTACAAGCTCCGAAGCCATGGTGAGTTGTACCTTATCTTGGTTTAATTGTACGGTTAAGTTTAATAGAGAGGTCTGTAAAAATCAATGTTGGATTTAAATTCCTGGGGTCTTCCAGATCGTCAATGGCCATCTGGGTAAAATTGATAATTCTGGGATAATCGGCATCCGGGTAACCGTTCACAAATCCTACAATATTTGATGCCAGGTCAGAATTTATAAAATAGCTTTTTTGATCTGGTGATAATTTATAATGATAGGCATCGTGGAACCAGGTGAGCAGAAAAAAAAGCAGCAAAACCATGGTTCGGCGGTCACGAGAAGCCGTAATTTTATCAATCTGAGCCAGTAATTCATGGGATTTCTCAATGATAACGACTTTTCGCAAAAAATCTACTGCCTGATTTCTCCGGTCCAGTATGTCTTCCTCCATAAAATCAAAAGCCAGTTTAATGTTACCCAGAGCAAGGCGAATGAGGCTGGCCAGATGCTCGGGGTGCTCAGGTGTATACTTTTTAACGATTTTAAGAATCGCATCTCCTTCCAGCGGCGGAAAGTGAATGAGCTGACTTCGGGATCGAATGGTAGGCAAAATCCGATGAATGTGTGAACTCACCAGGATGAGCATCAAATTCTCCGGGGGTTCTTCCAGCAATTTCAGTAAGGCGTTTGCTGCTTCCGGACGCATCCGGTCTGCTTCACTAACGATAAATACTTTCTTTTTTCCTTCGTAAAGCTTGAATTTCGACTCGTATTTGAGTTCCCGAATCATATCGATGGAAATGAAGGTGGTTTTGCCTTCAAAGGAAATCCGCTTGTAGGGATTCTGGGACTTTTCCTGCAATGCTTCGGCAATATCTTCGGGCTTTACATTGGTGCTGCCGGGTAGGGGAAAGACAAATTTTACATCAGGATGTTCCTGTTTGGAGATTTTGATACAGGCCGGACATTTTTGACAAATGTATAAGGGGCCTTTTTCGCAATTCAGCAATTTAGCGATTTCAATTGCAAATGCTTCCTTCCCGGTGCCTTCCTTACCGTAAAATAGAAAGGCATGGGGCATTCTTTCGCTTTTAATTGAATGTAATATTCTTTTTTGAATTTCGGGATGCCCCAATTCCGTATTAAAGAGATGTTGCTCCATACTTGCCTTACTTTTGCTCGGTGGCAATCACCAGTTTTTGCACCCCATTTTGTCGCGCAATATCCATCACTTTAACGACAAATCCGTGCTGGACACCCTTATCCGCATTGATGATAAGGGCGCGATCAAGACTCTGATCCATTGCGTCTTTTAACATGGGACCTAAATTCTCGATTGAAATTTCTTTTTCGCGGAAGAGCAATTCCTGATCAGCGGTGATGAAAAGTACTGCTTTTTCAATTTTTTGTAAGTCAGTTTTCTTAGCCTCCGGGAGAGCCAGTTTAATTCCGGGCTGTTCAAGGAAAGTCGATGACACTGCAAAAAATATAATTAGTATGAACAGTACATCGATGAGGGGAGTGATGTTGAGTAGAGCGCGGGATTTTTTTTGATCCTGAAGTAATTTCATTTGGATTCCTGCTATTTATAAAAATTGAAATTAGGATATATTTGCTCATAATTGCAAGGGGAAAATGGTTATCCGGGTCTCGAAATCTGTTCGCAATGAATTCTCTCAGGTAGAATTTCACATCAACTTTTTGCCATCTTAACCGACCGAGTACCCAGAAATTATTAGATGCCTAGCTGTAGAGACAATGTTTGGTGCTCGGGAGTGGAGAGATCTTTCGACTCTCCCGCACTCAATAGAAAATTAAAATTTTTTAAAGTATTGAGTGTGGGATTGCTGAAGCTGACAGTAACTAAGAATATATGTTTAATGAAGTTTATCTTTCTTATTTTATAATCTAGTTATTTAACCTAAACAAACATTTTATGAATTTGTTACTAATCCGTTACAAGAAAGATCCATGTAAACCAGTGAAGTACTGGCAAAGAGATGAGACTATCTTGCGAAGATGATAAAGGCGTAAATCTCGGACAGGATTGTCATATTATTATGACAATCCTGCTAAAAAAAGAAATGTTTAATGTGAAGGATAATTATCTTCCAAAGCGATACTGTAATCCCAACATGAACCGGAATTCAAGCTTAGGTTGATTGACGGCCTGATCGGCATCAGAATACTGATAATCCTCCCGGGGATTTTCGCTTTCCCCGTTGGGTGCATAGGAGGTATCATGACCGTACAGGGTGGAAGAAAAATAATAGTCGGCACCGGTGGTTATCATAAAATTAATTTTACTGCTCATTGGAAATCCGGCTTCAATACCGGCACCCAGACCCCAGTGGGTACTGGTAACGTCAAAATCTTCATTGTCTCCGATGAATTTGAAATTTCCTTTAAAACTGCCATATCGCGGTCCGGCGTATATATTTGATCCTGTAAGACCAAATATTCTCACAGGATATACAAAATCGAAGGACAAGCGGATCAATGTTCCTTTTTCCTGAACGGTTCCTCCCTGGTTATTATTGATAAAAATTCGCCGGGCGTCCGTGGCATTTCCGGGATCAAAAATATTATAACCAAAATTTAAGCGGAGACCCAAGGGGAGACCGGTGGCAAAATTGTGAGCGGAACCATATATATCAAAACCTAAACCTCCATAATGTCCGATATTCAGACCGCTATAAAGGTCTGCGGCATAAGTCTGGTTGGGAGAAATGAACCATAAAATTCCCAAAACGATGAACGAAATTCTTTTCATGATAACCCTCCTTAGTATTGATCTATCCATTTGATTTTTATGCGATTAGTTTTCCCATTGAATAAAATGGTACAGTCCCTTATTTGTATTAGATTCACACCTCATCCTGGGGGTACAATTTTAAGCTGTTTTTTTACTTCACCACCTGAATTTCAAAAACGTTTTTAACGAAAAATAACAGGATAAAGGTAAGAAGGCAGGCGGCAACCGGGGTAATGATCCATCCTAGGGAAATCCTTCCCATGATACGGTAACGAATTCCCTTACCACCCCGGGATAATCCGATACCGATCACGGCGCCGATTACCGCCTGGGAACTGGAAACCGGTACCAGGGGAAGGGGAGGGAGTCCTGCAGAAAGCAGCAATTGTTGTAAATTACTTGAAGCAAAAATGTAGAGTACCAGTGCTACCGAAAGAACCACAACCAGGGCTGTAAGGGGAGTCAATTTGTACAAATCATTTCCGACCGTTAACATGACTTTTCTGGAGTAGGTATAAATTCCGGCGGAAATTGCAATTCCGCCTAGCAAAAAAAGCTGCTGGGTGCCGCTGAAATTCAGCAGTTGTCCCAGATGAATATCACTAAAGGGATTTGCGGGCACAAATACTCCCATAACATTGGCAATATTGTTCGCACCCAGACTATAGGCACCAAAAGCGCCAATGAGGATCAAGGCGAATCTCGTCAGATGGTCGACCCTCAATAAATGGATATGCATTCCCTTAATCATGAGAGAGAGAATTTTGGAAAGAATAAAGGCGAATATGGCTGCAATAATGGGACTGAAGATCCAGGCTGAGACTATTTTGGTAAGTACACCAAAATCTGTAGGCGATGCGGTAAACCAGTTCCATCCGAGAATACCTCCGATGATGGCCTGACTGGTCGATACCGGTAATTTTGCTCGTGTCATCCAGGTAACGGTTAATCCTGAGGCAAGTGCCACGGTGAAAGATCCTCCCATGGCATTGATGGCACCTAATTCACCAAGAGTTTCCGTGGTTCCTGCTCCACCCAATACGGCCCCCAGGATAACGAAAATACTCGCGATGAGAGCTGCAATTTTAAATTTAACCATGCGGGTGCTTACCGCGGTCCCGAATATATTGGCCGCATCGTTAGCACCCAGTGACCAGCCTAGAAAGATTCCACTTAGTAGATAGAACCAAATCATGAATATTGTTGTGCTGTTTTATTATTCATAAACTTCTGAAAAATGTGGTTATAATGTAAAGATTTACAACAAAATTTTTAACAAGCCTAGTTTGTCATTCGAGCCTCCGAACCGGAATCCCATTAAAAAACTAATTAATTTAAATTTTATGAGATCCCCAATCATCTGTCCGGCTGCAAGACGGGAGTTTGGGATGACAAGAGAATAAATATTTATTCATGACAAGACAATTTTTCAGTAGTTACTATTCATAACGTTTTGCCACCGCTATGGCTAGTCGATCACAGACATCCTCAGCTTCATCGGCAATCAATTCAATATGATGGGCAAAAACCCGCATATGAGCTTTCCAGCTGAGTTCTGCGTCTTTTTGGAAAACAATTCTTTTAACTTTTTCTGCTATTTTATCAGATTCTTTCTCATAAAACAGGGCTTTATTGATCAGGTCTCTCACTGATAGCAAGTCTCTGAAGTAGGTTCTCACTGCCTTAACCATATTCTCTGCAGCCGAGGTGGAAGATTGGGCTAAATCAATGAAAAGGGGTCTTAACTCCTCCGACATATTTGGATTCTCAATGGAAAAATTCAACAGCGTTTTTGCCATACGATTCAGAACGGCATCCGAACTCTCCAGTAAACCCAATACATCTCCCCGGGATTCCGGAATAAGAGTATGTGTGTAAAGCTTGTTTTCAATATCCCGACGTAAAGAATCTCCTTTACTTTCCATCGCACGCAGATCTTTATAACGTACTTCAAATTCATCCAGTCTATTTTCAAAAAACAGCCGGACACCTTGCAGGAATATCAAGGCCCCTCTCTCTACAATGTCCAGGTAATCATCGATTTGTGTTTCAAGTTCTCGGGTTTTTCTGAATAGAATTTTCATAATCACACCATTTTAAAACATGATTAAATACGACAGTTGTCTAAAATAATAGGGATAAATTACTATTATTTTTTTAAATAGTCAATAAAATGGTTACTAAATGCATATTATTTAGTAGGTTAGATGCATCGTTTTTTTATTTATTATTATATCCTGAATTTTTTGGCAAATTCTCTATCTGAACTTAAATTAGGTAGGTATATAATCGGAATAACATTCTCTTGACCGAAGTAAAGATTGCCGCTCAACAACCCCATTTTTTTCCTGATTTTAAATTTTTTTATAAGATATTCTGTTCGGACATTTTTTTCATTGCTGATTTTCTGCGATTTCGAAAACAGTCACTAATGGTACGGGCAAATTTTTCGGATTTTTATCTGACAGTTCCTGTGAAGCATCATAAAACAGATCCGCACCCGCCGCTCAGCAATGTTAAAATGGTTGATGATAAATTCTGGCGGCAAAACCATTTAAGAACTTTAAAATCAAGGTTTAGTCCTTTACCATTTTTTGAATACTATTACCCGGATCTGGAGAATATCTATACCCGGCAGGATGTTTCTCTGAATACCTTTCTCTGGGATATATTTTCCTGGCAGTTGAATATATTTTTCCCATCTAAATTAGTCTATCGGTGTTCCGATGAAGGGATACACAATCTTAAAGATCTTAAAGAATGGGTGCAAAAATATGAAAAATTTCTATGGTTAATTTATCCTCAGGAGCAGAGCTATTACGGAGAACATTTTGCCGAAACCCCATGCAAAATAATTTCTTCTGATTGGAACTCCCTGTTTCCGATTCCGTATGCACCGGATATGCCACTGTTGGTTTTACTGTTTTTGAGAGGACCGGAGACTGTGAGTTACTTTCAGTAAAAGGAAGTTCTATCCGAAACCTGTGCTGAATATCTCCGATAAATTACAAAATAACTAAAAAATACTGTGTTTTGACCAGAACATATTTGAAAATTAAAAGAAATTGCATTAAAATAAGATTCTATTTAAATTTGGGGCTCAAAATTTGGTTTAATGATGTGATTGTGACCGGAATATGAAAATTAAAGCGATTCAAATTAGAAAAGGAAATGTACTGGATTATCAGGGAGACTTATATCGCGTCGCTGAAATGGAACATGTCACCCCGGGTAAAGGCCAAGCACTGGTTCAGATCACCATGAAAAGGCTGCGCGATGGGGTGAAAATTGATAACCGATTTCGACCTGATGAAGCCGTAGAAAAGGCCGCTTTGTTTACACGCAATTATCAGTATTTGTATCAGGATGGAGATGATTATGTTTTCATGGATCAGGAAAACTATGAACAGATTCACCTGAGTTTGGATTTGCTAGGAGATGATGCTTATTATCTCCTCCCTTCAACTGTGGTCCAGCTGTTAATGTATGAAAATGCACCTATAGGTGTTGAACTTCCCGGTGTTGTTGAATTAAAAGTGGTTGAAACGGATCCCAATTTAAAGGGTGCGACTGTCTCCAGTTCGTATAAGCCTGCTAAATTGGAAACCGGATTAACCATTCAAATTCCACCTTTTATTGAAGTGGGTGAGGTCATCCGGGTGGATACCTCTTCCGGGCGGTATTTAGAGAGAGCCAAGTGAGGCTGAGGAAGGGAACATTCACCGGTCTGACGGTTTAAAATGAATAAACCTTTTTTCTGGAAGCAAAATAGAATTTACTAAATCGAAAGATATATTTACAGGAGGGTTGATTGTGAAGAAAATTTTGATAGGGTGCCTGCTGTTGAGTATCAGTTTGGCGACACTTGCCCTGGCACAGGAAGATTCCAAAGTTGAGGCACAAAAAGCTTACAATGAAGGTCTCGCTTTTCTCAAAAAGAAACAGACTAGCGAAGCGATCTCTAAATTTAAGGAAGCCGTTGCCAAGGATCCTGATCTTACTGTTGCATATTACGCAATGGGAGTTGCGTATAAGGGCAATAAAGATGAGAAAAATGCTGAGGCGATGTTTAAAAAGGCCATTGAAAAGGATGAAACCTACAGTGCAGCCTATAACGCACTTGGGTTGTTATATTCCGGTAATCAAAATTATGATGCCGCCATTAATACTTTTAAGGCAGCCCTGGGAATTGATCCCAAGGATGAGAAGGCGAATTTCGGTTTAGGGTATGTATATCTTCAGAAAAAAGACTACCGAAATGCAATTCAGTATTTTCAGACGGCTGTGGAGGTGAAAGAAGATTATTCCAAGGCCTGGGAAAATTTGGGTATATGTCATCATGAGGTCCGGCAATATAATGAGGCAGTGGACGCTTTCAGCATGGCGTTAACTTATGAAAAAAAACGCACTGAGAAAGGTGATATTTATTTAAGATTGGGTAATTCTCTTGCAAAATTGGATCGTAATGAGGATGCCATCTCTGCTTATAATGACGCCATTGCTTCCGCCACCAAAAGTTACATTAAGGCGGCGGCTAATTTTGGGCTCGGAGAAATTTATAAGAAAAATGGAAACAAGCAATTAGCCGTAAAACATTTTGATGCAGCTTCCCGGGACAGATCCTGGAAGCAGTCTGCACTTTATGAATTGGATTTATTAAATAAATAAATTGGGATTTTAAATTTTAACCACGTGAAAGGGGGTCAGAGCGTTAATGATTCATATTAAGGTCAGAGATAATGAGCCTTTTGAGCGGGCTCTCAGACGTTTCACGAAAGCTTGCGAAAAATCAGGACTGATGTCTGATATAAAAAAACATCAACATTTTGAAAAGCCGAGTGAACAAAGGAAGCGTCAGGAAAATGCAGCGCGTCGGAAAATCCGGAAAATCATGGCCGAACAGCGATAATTAGCGGATGCGGAGAAATCATGAGTATACAGCCAAAATTGCTGGAAGATATGAAAATGGCAATGAAGTCCGGAGATAAAATCCGGCTTGAGACGATCAGGGGTTTGAGGTCGCAACTGAAGAATACGGAAATTGATAAAGGTGAGGCTCTTTCCCTGGAGGATGAAATTCAGGTTCTCATGAGTGCAGCAAAAAAGCGGAAGGAATCGATAGAGCAATTTAAAGCAGGCCAGAGATTCGACCGTGCCGAAGAAGAGGAAAGAGAATTGCATATTATTCAGGAATATCTGCCCCAGCAAATGTCCGAGGAAGAAATCGTCTTGTTGGTCAATACCGTTCTCACAGAAGTCTCTGCCACATCCCCAGCAGATATGGGAAAGGTGATGAGTAAGTTGATGCCGCAGGTAAAAGGTCGTGCTGACGGGAAAATTGTTCAGAAAATCGTGCAACAAAAACTGGCTACCCTTTGAGCGAATTAGATCAGAAATTTTAGTTGTTTCTTTAAACGGGCTGTAAAGCCCGTTTTTTATTCACAAAAATAAGCAGAATTATGAGTGCTTTTGACATCATTTTCATAACAATCCTGGGAATTTTCACAATTTTAGGCGTCTGGAAAGGATTTTTCAGGGAAATATTGGGTTTAGTTGGAGTAGTTTTTGGTGCCTTTCTTGCCATTATTGGATTCGGGCCGCTGAGTAAAATTTTACATCGGAATATTCCTGAAATTCCTTCCGCTATCTGGGTATTTCTCAGTTTTCTAATAATATTTATCGGAGTGTATTTGTTAAGTCGCTTGTCAGCCAGTCTCCTGGCTAAACTCAGTAAAATGGTATTGCTGGGTTGGTTGAATCGCCTGCTTGGAGGTGTGGTGGGAGCATTAAAAGGGGCCATTTTTATCAGCCTATTCCTGCTTCTCTTAGGATTTCTACCCTTCCAGGATTCATTAAAAAATATTAGGAATGACAGCTTTTTTTATCAACCCCTTCAGCGTTTCGTCCCCCTAGTTTATAATTTGGTTAGCGATTTTTCATTTTCATCCAGAAATTTGGAAAAAAAACTAACCCATCTCTGGGAAGATCTGCAGGGAAAATTGAGTGAGAATGCTATGAAATACTTCTTATATAAGGATGACTGATCATTATGACGGTTGATGAGAATCTCCTTCAATTGGAACTTCCCGGTCTTCTGAGTAAACTCAAAGAACTTATTCGCACTCCCTATGGTTATCCATGTCTGGAAAATATTCGCATAGAGAAAAACCGTGAAACTCTGGAAACTCTTCATACAGAGGTGACAGAGATGGTGGGATTCCTGCAAAGCGGTGGGGCCATTCCGCTATCTTCCCTGTTCGATATTCGTCCGCTGCTCGAACGTCTTCAACCACAAGAATCATACCTTGAAGCAGCCGAAATAAATGAAATTAAAAGCAACCTCTTTGTCTTCGAAGAATTATCACGATATATTAAGTCCACCAGGGAGTCCTCCCCGAATTTGGTAAAATATGCCGACCGTATTCATCCCCACCCCAAAATTGTCAAGGAGATAGAATCTACTATTGACAGCCGTGGAGAAATCGTTGAAAATGCCTCACAGGCGCTGAGAAAAATCCGGATCGATATCCATCGTCTGGAAAGTGAACAGAAAACCATATTACTTAGAGTGCTGAAGCGATATTCAGAATTTTCTCAGGATGATATTGTGACCATGCGTGATGGCCGGCTGGTGCTCGGTATTCAGCAACAGTTTATCGGTCGGATAAATGGAATTGTGCATGGAACATCGGGGACTGGTGCGACAGCATTTGTGGAACCCATGGAAACGCTGCGGACCAGTAATCAGATTCAAAACCTCAAACTTGAAGAACGAAGAGAGATTATTCGTATTCTGAAATTTTTGTCGGGGCTGATCCGGGAGGTGCGGGATGATTTATACTTCAGTCTCGAGAATTTCGGAAGACTCGATTTTATTCATGCCAAGGCCCGCTTAGCGGTATCTCTTAAAGCTGCTCCGGCCGTTCTAACCGATCAAAAAGAATTGCGCCTTCTAAATGCCCGTCACCCCCTGCTGTTACTAAAAATGAACCGGCAAGAAGTCATTCCATCGAATCTGACTCTGGGAGAAAATTTCAATGCGCTGATCATTACCGGTCCCAATGCGGGGGGGAAAACGGTTTCTCTGAAAATGATTGGACTGCTCACTGTAATGTCCCAGCTGGGGATGCATATTCCGGCTCATCCTGACAGTATACTTCCGATTTTTGATCATATTCTGGTGGATATAGGTGACCGGCAAAACCTCGAGCAGGATTTAAGCACCTTTTCCGCCCATGTGGTTCGTTTACAGGAAATATTAACGCAAGCCACTGAAAACTCGCTGGTTTTGCTGGATGAAGTAGGCACTGGCACTGATCCGCGGGAAGGATCTTCGTTGGCGATTGCCTATCTAACAGAATTAGTCCGGCGGAAATGCCTTACCGTTGCAACTACCCATCATGGAGAATTAAAAGCCTTTGCCTTTAACACCCCAGGGGTTGAAAATGCTTCGATGGAATTTAACCTGGAAACATTGTTGCCCAGCTATCGTCTTCAGGTAGGCATCCCGGGGAGTAGCTATGCATTTGAGATTGCCCGAAGATATGGATTATCCGAAGAGGTGCTGAAAGAGGCCATGCAGATACTGGGAGCCGAAAAAAATCAGCTTGAAAATTTAATTATTAGCTTGAACGATCGCCTGCAAAGGGCTGAGAAGGAGCGTCGTGAAATCAATATTAAACTCACCGAGTCCGAGGGTTTAAAAAATTTGTACCAGAATATGTAAGGATTATGCGTGTTCAAAGAGATGTACCAACCTTCATGACAGAGGCAGGTGTTGACAGGACTAATTTAAGACAATATGTTGCTAAAATACTAAAAGAAAAAGGATTATACAGCCTAGCCAGTTATCTAAATTTTTGGACTGAACACAATCGCAAAGTTCTTGATACAGTTCCAGAAAATC
>Ga0209536_100004967_pt1 | contig 20872 bp, 16 predicted proteins | sample DeeMarSeWOR28_12_FD_187461 | JGI IMG/M metagenome (GOLD analysis project Ga0209536, IMG submission 187461) | Marine sediment microbial communities from White Oak River estuary, North Carolina - WOR-2-8_12 (SPAdes) (version 2) | ecosystem: Environmental > Aquatic > Marine > Intertidal zone >... | reverse complement strand
CGTCTATCCGACGGACAGCCGCCGCAATCCATTCGTCAGCCTACTGACTGTCGATGATGCTGGTCCTCAGTTCGAGAACCTCGATCTGGTCGGCATCATCTACGGAGGTTCCTACGGCAGCGTCGCCACGCTAATCGACCGAGCCACGGACAGGCGATATCGCGTGCGCCGTGGTGACGTGGCGGGCAGCGCTCGCGTGGTAGAGATCCGTCCCGACGCAGTCGTCTTCCAGGTCACCCAATTCGGCGTGACTCGCAGCGAGACGCTGCGCATCAGGAGAGAAGAAGAGGAGGAGAGGGATCAAGGATGATGCTCCCTGCTTTGTTCTTCATAATGGCAGCGGCAGGCGGTAGTGATCCTGCCACCGTCACAGAGCTCAGGGTGGAGCCCGTCGCCGGGTACACTGAGGTTGTCGTTCGTACGAGCGGCGAGGTCAGCTACTCGGACTTCCTGCTCACCAACCCGCCACGCCTCATCGTTGATCTCAAAGGCGCCCGGCACGCGCTGGCGGAAGACGACTTTGAGAACATCGACCGCGGCGGAGTGGTGCGGGTGCGGACGAGCCAGTTCCGCGATGATGTCGTCAGAATTGTCGTCGAGCTGACGGCGCCGACGAGCTATACGCTGACGCGCCAGGGAAGCGAGATCAGGGTCTCGTTCCCGAATCTGGCTGGAGAGGATTTCGAATCCTGGGCCAGTCTGGCGCCGGTGCCCAAGCCTGTCGCGGCCGAGCCCAAGCCGGCTCGCGCGACTCCACAGCGCCAGACGCAGGGTCGAACTCAAGATCCGAGCGGCCCGTTCCGGCAGGAAGCCACGCCCGCGAGCCAGATGCCCCGCATCACGGTGACGTTCGAGAATACGGACATGCGGGACGTGCTGAACAATTTCGCCGATTTCACGGGCAAATCGTTCGTTCCCGGCTCAGGTGTCGAGGGCAACGTCACGGCGAACATCCGGAACCAGCCCTGGGACCTGGCGCTGAAGGCCATCCTCGATGCGCATAATCTGACCGCCGTCGAGACGGCGACCGGTATCATCCGCGTTGATCAGCTGCAGAATCTGCAGACACGCCAGGAGTTGGCGCAGCTGCAGACGCAGATTTTCCGGATCAACTACGCACCGGTCACGTCGGTTGCGGAAGCGCTGCAGCCGGCCCTGTCCGACCGCGGCAAGGTGATCCCCAACGAAGCGACGAATTCGATCATCGTCACCGACTTGGAGGAAAATCTGGAGATCACGCGGCGGATCATTCAGGACTTGGATATCCGCACGCCGCAGGTGGTGATTTCGGCCAAGATCATCTTCGTCAACCGTAGCGATGTCGAGGAGTTGGGGATCGGGTATGACTTGAAGGATACCAAGGGCAATCAGCTCAACGAGCTGATCCCGGGCCCCACGAACGATCCGACCCAATGGGACATCGTCGATACGAACTTTGACGGCGTCCCCGACGCCGTGTATCGGCCGTTGACGAGCGCGAACCAGGTGTCGTTCAGCGGCTCTTCCATCGCCGGTCTGGCGAACGCGAAAGACCGGGTGACGGTCCCCGCGCTGCAGCTACTCAGCTCGGTGGCGATCGGAGACTTCCAACTGTTCGCGTTCATCGACGCACTACAACGGATGGATCTATCCGACCTCGTCGCGACGCCGACGATCCAGACGATGGACAATCAGCCCGCCGACATTCTGGTGGGTGAGAAGACACCGATCCGCGTCGTCGACTACGGCGCAGGCGGTGCGACGGGCGGCGGCGGAGCCGGCGGCGGGGCGCAGGCCCAGTTCCCGCAGTCGACGGTCCAATTGGAGGAAACAGGCATCAAGCTGCAGGTCACGCCGCACATCACCCACGATCGCCGGATCGTGATGGACCTGCACGCCGAGCGTTCGGGCGTTCAGTTGGCCCCGGGCGACATTGGCTTTGTATTCCAGACGCAGGAAGGCACGACGCGTCTGATTCTGGAAGATGGCGAAACCGGTGTAATCGGTGGTCTCACGGTCAGCGAAGTGACGAAGACCGTGAGCGGTGTTCCGATTCTCATGGACCTCCCCCTCCTCGGCGCACTCTTCCGTACGACCAGGTCCGACGACACGAAGCAGGACCTGTTGATACTAGTGACGCCGCACATCGTTGACGAGGCAGTAGCAGCCGTACCGTAACGGGTCGGGATGCCGGTTCTACCAAGGCATCGTGATCGGCTCTGCTAGAACGAGAGGGAAAAGTCTTATGCGAAGCACTAGGCGATGGACGCGGACTCTGGCGAGCATGCTGGCCGCGACCTTGTTGGTAATCGCAGCGTGCGAAGATGATGGGACCCAGCTGCTCGAGCCGCTGGTCGATGAAACGCCGCCGGTGGTCAACATCTTGAGCGCCACCCAGTCGGCGGACACGCTGACCACCAACGTACAGGCTTCGGACTACGTCAGCCTGAAGTGGGTAGCCACCGAGCTGCGGCGCACCGACCAGTTCGAGACGCAGATTACGCCGGAAGGCGATACGATCACGGTCGGTCGGCTCATGGCGGTGGACACCTTCTTCTTCTCCGGCCGCGTACAGGAAGCCACGGTGAACACGCAGTTCGTCCTGTTCCTGACTCAGACCACTCCGGTGGAGGTTCGAGCCGTCGCCTCCGATGCTCAGGACAACCTGGGGGCCAGCTCCAAGATCATTTTGGTCGGGGGCGGTGGACCGGGCGGCGGGCTGACCGGGCCGTTGGTCGCGATTACGTCTCCGCAGCCGGGCCAGACGGTTCGCGACAACACGTTGGTCCGTGTCGGCGTTCAGGCAAGCGACCCTACGGGTTTGGCGCAGCTTAACGTCGTGCTGACGGGTTTGACGCCACCCACAATACCAGCAGCGGATACGATTCGGTTTGCGGAGTTCCGGACCGACGTCGATACGCTGCTGGATTTTTTTGTACCGCAGGGGGCCTTGGGTCAACTGACCATCACGGCTGAGGCGATCAATCTCAATACGCTGACTGCGTTCGCCCAGATTACCGTGACCGTGGCGGCGGTGGTTCCCGACGATACAGTCCCGCCAAGCGTCAGCATGTTCGTCTCCGGCGGTGTGGCCCGAAGGCAAGACGAGCCGCTCCGGTTGGAAGCTGACGATTCCCTGTTGATCGATCTGACCGCTTCGGACACCGAATCCGCGATCACCCGGACGGGTGTGACCATCGTGGTTCGCAACAACAGATCCACTGGGGCGGTTATCGATACCATATTCCTCGATACGAACTACAGTCCGGCCGTCAGTGGCACGGTGCCGGAGAGGTACGCCTTTACACCGAACGACCTGCCTGCGGCGGTCTTCACGAGCGCGGACGTCCCGGACACCTTGTTCTTCGAGATGACCGGATGGGCATTCGACGCGGCGAGCACCCCGAACTGCGGCGCTGCCGTGGATATTCTGGGTGTCGCGCAAAGTCTCACCTGCTCGCAGGCCGCCTTCATCCACGCGGCCGGGCTTTCGGGTGGTTTCGTCGAGCGCCTCATCGTGTCTGGGCGGACAGTTGGGTTCCCTCAGGGATCACTGATCGCCGACGCGGAAGTCGACACGCTTCGCGAACTGCTGCTGTTGTCCGACTTCAACTTCGGTATCGTCAGGCCCTTCGACCTTCGCAACGAGGTTTTCGTCGGCAACGTGCCCGTCGGATCGAATCCGTGGGGACTGGACATCGACCTGACCGAGGACCAGTTGCTGGTCAGCAACTCGGGCGGTACGAACATCTCTGTGGTGGGTCTTGGCCCGCGCACACCGGGTGCGCCGAACCTCACCGGCGAGGTGGACCGCTATCAGACCCAGGACCTGAAGGTTTACAGGGTGAAGGAGGACTTTGACGCGACGGGTCGTAGCATCTATCCCGTGGAGTTCTTCGAATACTCGGACCGGCCGCAGTTCCTGGCGCAGGCCGCGAACGGATTGATCATGTACTCGACCGTGCCCGCGCTGGCGGACCTACCGGGTACGATACGCGAGTACAGTCCGTCCGAGCGAGAGGTTCGGTTCTTCATCGCGTACGCGGGCCGCAGGACGCCGTCGCAGCCCGAGATCCAAATCGTCAACGCGGACTCGGTGTTCTCGGTTAACGGTGCGCTCGCCTTCATCGTCTGCGATCACACGCGAGGCAATCCCGCTCCGGCGGCGCGCTCGTGCATACTCGCCCAGGAGACGCTGACCACCAGCGCCCTCGAGGAGGCTGTGACGCTCGTGGCGGCGCAGAACGCCGGCGCCGGTTGGGACGTGCAGATCTTCTCTGATCTCGACGTCGGAAGTATCGGCCTACAGGATACGACCTTTGTGACCGCGAGCGGCGACCGGGAATACGTGGCGTTCGGTGAGGGCGACACGCCCGACCGCGCCGGTCGGATCATCCTGTACCGATCAGCGACGCAGACCATCACGAATACGCTGCAGGTCAGCGACTTGCCGGGTAACGCGGAGCAGAGGGTCTTCGGTCTCGCTTTGAACCTCGATGGCAGCCTTGGAGTGGCTCGGGGCAACAACGCTTACTTCTTCGGTCCGGACATACCGGGTGGACCCAACGTGCTGCGACTGGTGGGTACGAACGAGAACATATTCCCAACCGGGACCGGCGCTGCCTTGCACCCGGACAACGACCAATTCAGCTCGGGCGTGGCCGATGAACGTCTGGCTTTCTTGGGGGCGGGTGACGCCAGGATTCAGTTCGTGGACACCCACTTCTTCAGCTTCTTCCGGGGCCAGGTATTGATCAGAGACCCGATCGTTGGACCTCTGAGCGTTACGCGACGCCTGCCGGGCGATCCTCCGGAAGTGGTCCTCAGGCTGTATGGGGTGACCGCGAACGGTGTCGTCGTCATTCCGGTGCTGGATACGGATATCGTGCCGATCTCCTGATCGGGCTGAATTGGAACCGCTTGCGGGGAACTCGACCGCATTATAGAACACTCGGGGTAGTGGCCATGGGGCCGCTACCCTGAGGTAGGCAGGGAAGCCGCTCAACTGGGCGGCTTGTCTACTTCTGGGTCATTGTGGCGAATAGCGGACTGTGTGGCCGATCGATTTCGAACATCGAACATCCACTATCGAAATCTCAACATCGAAGATGAAACGAACGCCGACAACATCGAATACCCAATGCGAACCGACGAAAGCCGATACGACTTCGAAGTTCGCACTCGATGTTCGATGTTGGGATGTTCGGTCCATCTTCGATACTTCGATGTCCGATGTTCGATGTTCGATTGAGACTCTCATGCGAAGCGAGTTTGGATCGTGCTAAAGTACTTCAGCTTCGTAACGGCCGGTGAGTCCCACGGCAAAGGCCTTCTCGCCATTGTGGACGGCGTCCCCGCTGGCACGCCCGTCGACGCCGAACAGATCCGTCTCGAGTTGGCTCGGCGGCAAAAGGGCCACGGTCGCGGTGGGCGCATGAAGATCGAGAAGGATGCGGCCGAGATCTACACCGGGGTCCGGCTGGGAGAAGCGCTGGGGTCACCCATCGGGTTGCTGATTCCCAATCGGGACTGGGAGAACTGGCGAGTGTCCATGTCGGTGGAGCCCGTGAATGGAGCGACGGACGGGGAGTTGCGGCGCGTTACGCTGCCGCGCCCGGGTCACGCCGACCTCGTTGGGACGCTCAAGTACGACCGGGACGACGCCCGCGACATCTTGGAGCGGTCGAGTGCCCGAGAGACGACAGCGCGAGTCGCCGTGGGTGCCATCGCCAAGCGTCTGCTATCCGAGTTTGGGATAGACATCGGCAGCCACGTGGTCTCGCTCGCCGGAATCGAAACTCGTCGATTGGAAGGGGACGGTTACCCCAAAGACATCAATGCGGTGGCCGACCCGTCGCCGGTTCGCTGCTTGGACAGAGCAGCTGAGGCCCAGATGATCGAGGCTATCGACGCGGCTAAGGCCGCCGGCGATACCGCCGGTGGAGTCATCGAAGTCGTTGCGCGGGGCCTGCCCGTCGGGCTCGGCAGCCATGTCGCCTGGGACCGCCGTCTCGATGCTCGGTTGGCCGGAGCGCTCATGTCGATCCAGGCGATGAAAGGAGTCGAACTCGGCCTGGGTTTCGAGGCCAGCCTGTTGCCTGGCTCGCAGGTGCACGACGAGATCGAGGCCGATCCCACCCGTCTGACCAGCGGCGGCTTTCGACGGCTCAGCAATCGGGCAGGCGGTCTGGAGGGAGGCATGACCAACGGCGAGCCGCTAGTAGCGCGCTTGGCCATGAAACCGCTATCCACGCTCATGCGTCCGTTGAGGAGCGTGGACCTCGAGAGTCGCGAGGCGGGCTCGGCGGTGCGCGAACGCAGTGACGTCACGGCCGTACCCGCGGCAGGCGTCGTAGGCGAGGCCATGGTGGCGATCGTGCTGGCCGACGCGATGCGGGAGAAGTTCGCCGGTGATTCGCTGAGCGACATGCGTGCGAACTACGACGCCTATCTGAATCGGCTGGCTCGAAGCGGTGGCTGAGCGCCTGATTCTGATCGGATTCATGTGCTCGGGGAAGTCGACCGTAGGGCGCCGGGTGGCGGACGCACTCGACTGGGACTTCGTCGACTTCGACGAGGTCATCGAGCGTCGGACGGGGAAGAGGATTGTGGACGTCTTCCGTGACCATGGAGAAGGGTTCTTCAGGGGGTTGGAGGCGGAAACCACGCGTGAGATAGCCGATCGGCGCCATGTGGTTCTCGCCCCCGGCGGCGGATGGGTAACCCAGCCGGACCTCGTCGACCTGCTGCGCGCTGACAGCCATATCGTGTGGCTTCGGGTTGGCCCGGAGACGGTGCTCGAGCGCCACGGAGACCAGGCGGAGGTGGAACGCCCCCTGTTGGCCGTTGACGATCCGCTGGCGGCTGTACTCTCAATGCTCTCGGAGCGTGAGCCGCTGTACCAAGTGGCCGACGCTGTGGTCGAGACGGACGGGCGCGAGATCGAGGAAATTGTTGAGCTTGTCTTGCGGTCGCTGGGCCACGGCGAGCCTCCGGACCCGGCGGTGGGCTGTTGACAAGAAGATGATTCCTGTTAGCCATCCTCAGCGCTGGACCATGGAACGGATGGCCCCCCAGGTGGTGTAAGCGGTGGACGGGTGGAAAGGAGAACATGGCTGAGCGAAAGAAGGCCACGACAAAGGGCAAGCGAAAGAAACCGCCTGCGAGCCTCAAGAACGGCTCCAGGCTGTTGATCGTAGAATCGCCGGCAAAAGCGCGCACGATCGGGCGCTACCTCGACGACAGCTACGTCGTCAAGGCGTCGGTGGGGCACGTCCGCGACCTGCCGAAGAAAGACCTGGGCGTCGACATCGAGAACGGATTCGAGCCACACTACGTGACCATTCGGGGAAAAGGGAAGGTCATAAAGGACCTGAAGCAAGCGGCGAAAGGCGCGAGCCAGGTCCTACTGGCCACGGACCCCGATCGGGAAGGCGAGGCGATTGCCTACCACGTGGCCGAGCAGCTTGGCTACAAGAAGAAGAACGGTCGTCGATTCAAGCGAGTTCTCTTCGAGGAGATCACTCCGGAAGGCGTGACGGAGGGCCTCGAGAATCTGGGTGAGATAGACCTGCGAAAGGTCGATGCGCAGCAGGCTCGGCGCATTCTGGACCGTCTCGTGGGGTATAAAGCCAGCCCGTTCCTGTGGAAGCCCATTCGACCGGGACTTTCCGCGGGGCGCGTCCAGTCCGTGGCCCTCCGACTGATTTGGCAGAGAGAAGAGGCGATACGACAGTTCGAACCAAGGGAGTACTGGACTGTTGAGGCGCTTCTCGAGAAAGAGGGGTCACGCTTCACGGCAAAGCTGCACCATCTCGACGGAGTGAAGCCCGACCTTCCCAACGAGGCCTCGGCCACCCAGGTACTCGACGCCGTCAAGAACGTTCCCTTCGCGATTACGCGTATCAGGCGCAAGGAGCGGAGAAAGAACCCGGCGGCCCCCTTTACGACATCGACCATACAGCAGGAAGCGTCCAAGCGTCTGCGCTTCTCCGCAAAACGTACGATGCGCGCCGCGCAACAATTGTACGAAGGTGTGGAAGTTGGCGGTCAAGCCATCGGTCTCATCACCTACATGCGTACGGACTCTACCCGCGTAGCGGCGTCGGCTGCGGACTCGGCGCGGAGGTATGTCGAGAGCGAATTCGGGGAGAGCTACATACCCAAGTCTGCGAGGCTGTATACCGGGAAACAGCAGAAGGGTGCGCAAGAGGCTCACGAGGCGATCCGCCCGACATCGGTCAGCCGTACGCCCGACTCGTTGAAGGGTGAGCTCGATGCCGACCAGCTCAAACTGTATACGCTGATCTGGATGCGATTCGTGGCCTCGCAAATGTCGCCGGCCGTCTATGACACGACGACGGCCGACTTCGACCTCAAGGGGGCCGACGGTCGCGACTACGTCTTCCGTGTCACCGGTTCGGTGCTGAAGTTCGATGGGTTCACGCGCCTGTACAAGCAATCGTACGAGAAGGAAGAGGGCCGCCACCTGGAGGACCTGGAGGCGCTACCGGAACTGGCCGAAGGCGAGATCATCGACGTGACCGAGCTGGGGAAGACGCAGCATTTCACCGAGCCGCCGCCACGATTCAGCGAGGCCAGCTTGGTCAAGGAGATGGAGAAGCTGGGGATCGGCAGACCGTCGACCTACGCGCAGATCCTCTCCACGCTGCTCGAGCGCACGTACGTCGAGTTGGAGAATCGCCGTTTCACGCCGACTCCGCTGGGCGAAACGGTGGTTCAGGTCCTCATTGAAGTCTTCCCGGACACCTTCGATGTGGATTTCACCAGCACCATGGAGGCCAGCCTCGACCGCATCGAAGAGGGCGATCTCGATTGGCGGCAGGTGCTCAGCGATTTCTATGGCCGCTTCGACCGCCGGTTGAAGGAAGGCGAGGCGCGCAGCGATGAAATTGTCAAGAAGATAGCTCAGGTAGACGACGCGGCCTGCGACCGTTGTGGTTCGCCGATGATCGTGCGCTGGAATCGTTGGGGACGGTTTCTGGGTTGCTCGGCCTATCCCGAGTGCAGGAACACCAAACCGATCGACGAGCCGCCGGAGGTGGATCTCGGTGACGAGAAGTGTCCTCAGTGTGAAGGCGAACTTGTCGTGAAGAACGGACGCTACGGCCCGTTCGTCGCCTGCTCCAACTACCCGGATTGCCGGTTCACTCGCCCGGTGAAGAACGATCACCCGACGGTACCGGCCGACGCCAAGTGCCCGAAATGTGGAAGCCCGGTAGCCGTGAAGACCGGTCGTTTCGGCGATTTCCTGGCTTGCACCGCGTATCCGGAGTGCAAGCACACGCAGCCGATTACGCTGGGTCTGAACTGTCCTCGGTGTGGCGATGGCGAGGTCGTGAAGAGAAAGACCCGGCGCGGCCGTCCTTTCTATGGCTGCACTCGCTATCCGGAGTGCGAGTGGTCCACGTGGGATACTCCCACTGCAGCCGAATGTCCCGAGTGCGGCGCCAAGGTCGCATTGCAGAAGAGTTCCAAGAAAAAGGGCGAGTATCTGAGGTGCGCGTCCTGTGAGAATGAGTTCGCGGCTGCCACTCCGGAACCAGCGGACGTCAGCCCTGCCTAGCCTCCCGGGCGCTGGGTCGCACCGACATGGCTGAGGTAGTTGTCGTAGGGGGTGGCCTCGCGGGTTGCGAGGCTGCTTGGCAATTGGCCGAGCGGGGCCACGAGGTCGTGCTCTACGAGATGCGGCCTGTTGTCACGACCCCAGCGCACCAGACGGACCGACTGGGCGAACTCGTCTGCAGCAACTCCTTCAAGTCCGAAGATCGCGCGAACGCTCACGGTCTGCTGAAAGCCGAGTTGGTCGAGCTGAGGTCGATGTTGCTGCGGGTGGCATCGGGCGCTCGCGTCCCCGCCGGTGCGGCGCTAGCCGTTGATCGCCAACTTTTCTCAGTTGAAATCAGCAAAGTCATCGACGGGCACCCGCGCATCGAAGTGCGGCGCGAGGAAGTACGCGACCTGCCCGCGCCTCCCGCGATAATTGCCACCGGCCCCCTGACGTCCGGAGCGCTCTTCGATGCGATTCGACAGCGGCTGGGAACGGATGGGCTGTTCTTCTTTGACGCGATTTCTCCGATCGTGTCGGCCGATAGCATTGATGAGGACAACAGCTATCGGGCGTCGCGCTACGACAAGGGTGGAGATGACGCCTACATCAATTGCCCGTTGACCGACGAGCAGTATGAGGCCCTAATCGATGTACTGAAGACGGGTGAGGTCTACGACACCCAAGATTGGGACCACGTACCCTACTTCGAGGGCTGTCTACCTATAGAAGTGCTCGCCGCCAGAGGCGACGACGCGCTCCGGTTCGGTCCGATGAAACCGGTGGGTTTGAAGGACCCTCGCACGGGGCAGCGTCCACACGCGGTGGTTCAGCTCAGGCAAGAGGACCTAGCCGCCCGCATGTGGAGCCTGGTCGGCTTTCAGACGCGCCTCCGCTACCCAGAGCAACGGCGAGCGATCCAACTCATACCCGCGCTGAGCAACGCCGAGATTCTCCGATACGGCCAGATCCATCGGAATAGCTATATCAACTTCCCGAGCCTGCTGTCCCCTCATGGGTCCCCACCGGACAGCCCGAGTCTGATCTTCGCCGGACAATTGACGGGCGTCGAGGGGTACATCGAGTCGACGGCCACAGGCCTGCTCGCCGCAATAAGCGTCGATGCCCTGAGCCGTGGCCGGGAGCCGACACTTCCGCCCCCGACCACCATGCTCGGTGGTTTGATGCGCTATCTCGCTGAGGCCGATCCGGCTAACTTCCAGCCGATGAACGCCAATTTCGGGTTACTCGACCCACTCGCTCAGCCGCCTCGCAAGAAGAAGGAACGCCGAGAGGCGATGGCCGCCCGGGCGCTTCTCGATATGCGGGACTGGGCGGAGGGCATCGAGGTCGTTTCGGCGGCCGCTGGGCGCTGAAGGCTCGAAGACCGTGGCTGGAGCGAAGGCATTGCGAGAACAGGCTCGAGACTATCTGAGACACCTGCAGGACGAACGCCAGCTCTCCCATCACACGGTGGAAGCGTACCGGCGCGATCTCTCGGATTTCGAGGATTTCCTCGACGGCTACTTTGGCGCATCGGATTGGACATGGGAATCCGTCGATCGACTGGCTATCCGCGCATTTCTCGGCCAACTCACGATGGGTTCGCTGAAGCGAAGGACGATCGCGCGCAAACTGTCCGCGGTCCGCAGCTATTTCCGATTCTTGCACAGGGAAGGGGCGGTGGCGGCCAACCCTGCACGAGAGGTCCGAGGCCCCCGTCACGGCAGAGAGCTTCCCGGGTACCTCACGCAGAAGGAGATGGCCCGGCTGTTCGAAGTTGCGGCGGGTGGGGCCGTGAGTTCGGGTTGGCGAGGGAAAAGAGATCGGGCCTTGCTGGAGCTCCTATACGCTGCGGGTGTGCGGTTGTCGGAGGTCCACTCGCTCAACTTGGCTGATATCGATGTGGATGTCGGCCAGGTGAAGGTTCGGGGAAAGGGAGGCAAGGAGCGGATCGTGCCTATCGGGCAACTTGCGGTGAGCGCCGTGAAGGAGTATTCGGGAGAGCGCGTGAAGCGCTTTGGCTTGCCAGAGCCGACGGACCCGCTATTCGTATCGGATCGAGGCAGTAGGCTGTCGCGGCGGCAGATTCAACGCGTCGTAGGCCGGTTCATCGCGCTGGTGGCAGAGGAAAGTGGACTGAGCACGCACTCGGTTCGCCACTCGTTCGCCACGCATTTGCTGGATGAGGGCGCTGACCTGATGGCGATCAAGGAACTGCTCGGGCACGCGTCGCTGTCCACGACCCAGATGTACGCCCACACGTCTCGTGAGCGACTGAAGCAGGTTTACAGGGGTGCACACCCTCGCAGCTGAGAAGAGGACTGAAGATATGAGTGGTGTTCGGATTCGTGGGACGACCATTCTCGCTGTCCGACGCGACGGCCGCGTCGCGCTGGGCGGTGACGGCCAGGTGACCGTCGGCGACACGGTGGTCAAGGCTCAGGCTCAGAAGGTACGTGCCCTCAAGGAGGGGACGGTGCTGGCGGGCTTCGCCGGATCGGTGGCCGACGCGCTGACGCTGTTCGAGAAGTTCGAAGAGAAGCTGGACCGTTTCCCGGGCAACCTCCAGCGGGCATCGGTCGAGTTGGCGAAAGACTGGCGTAGCGATCGGGTTCTGCGTCGGCTGGAAGCCTTGCTGGCCGTCGCTGACCGCAGGAACTCGTTTCTGCTCTCCGGTAGCGGTGAGGTGATCGAGCCGGACGATGGGATTGTAGCGATTGGCAGTGGTGGCCCCATGGCCCTTGCCGCGGCACGTGCTCTTCACGAGCACTCCGAGCTTTCGGCACCCGAGATCGTCGATCGGAGCCTGAGGATTGCCGGCGAGATATGCATATATTCGAACACGGACATCACCGTTTTGGAGCTTGAGCCGAAGAATTCATGAACGATTCACACCCTTCCCAACCACTGGATGACTCGCTGGAAGAGACGCGCGGCGGTCGACCGGCGATTCATGATGAGTTGACGCCTCGGCAGATCGTAGCCGAGTTGGACAAATACGTTGTCGCCCAGGACGCGGCGAAGAAGGCCGTAGCGATCGCACTCAGGAATCGCTGGAGACGCCAGCAAGTTGCGGAAGATCTCAGAGATGAGATCGTTCCCAACAACATCGTGATGATCGGCCCCACGGGTGTGGGCAAGACCGAGATCGCGCGACGGCTGGCTCGCCTTGCGGGAGCGCCTTTCATCAAGGTCGAAGCCTCGAAGTTCACCGAGGTTGGGTATGTCGGCCGCGATGTCGAGTCCATGGTGCGAGATCTCGCCGACATCGCGGTCAACATGGTTCGGAATGACAGGGAAGACGAGGTACAGGAAGTCGCCGAGGATCGCGTTGAAGAGCGGCTCCTGGATCTGCTATTGCCTGACACCGAAGAAAAACCCGCCGCGCCTCCGGGCTTCGTCGTATCGCCGCGCGGGGATGCCGTCGATCACAGGCCGGAGCCGGACGGCGAAGATGAAGAGCGTCGGAAAGAGCGGCGCCAGCGTACGCGGGAAAAGCTCCGCGGCTTGCTGCGCGACGGGAAGATGGAGAGCAAGGAGATCGAGATCGAAGTGACTCAATCCAGCTTTCCAGTCGTGGAATTCCCGGGCATGGAAGGGATGGATTATAACGTCAGCGAGATGCTCCAGGACATGATGCCCAGGCGGAGCAAACGACGTTCTGTGACGGTGGCCGAAGCTCGGCGTATTCTACTGGCGGACGAGATGGATAAGCTCATCGACATGGACGATGTGGTCAACGAGGCCCTCGACCGTGTCGAGCAGATGGGCATCGTATTTCTGGATGAGATCGACAAGATAGCGATCGAGCGTGGTGGCGTCGGCGGGCCGGACGTCTCGCGCGGGGGTGTTCAGCGCGACCTTCTGCCGATCGTGGAGGGCTCGAACGTTCAGACCAAGTACGGTATGGTTCGGACCGATCACATCCTGTTCATCGCAGCCGGTGCCTTCCACACCGCCAAGCCATCCGATCTGATCCCCGAGCTGCAGGGCCGGTTTCCGATCCGGGTCGAACTCGCCTCGTTGACCGAGAAGGATTTTGTAAGGATTCTAACGGAACCGAAGAACGCGCTCTTGACCCAGTACCGGGCGCTCATAGAGACGGAGGGTGCGTCTCTGGAGTTTCTGGAGGGCGGGGTGGCAGAGGTCGCGCAGATTGCCGCCGATGTCAATCACCGCATGGAAAACATAGGCGCCCGGCGGCTTCACACGGTCCTCACCACGTTGTTGGAGGACATCATGTTCGACCTTCCGGAGAAGGGGACGGGCAAGATCGTCGTGGGCGAGGAACTGGTTCGCGACAGGTTAGCCAAGGTCGTCAAGGACGAGGATCTGAGGCGCTACATATTATAGGGGTTTTGCTCCAAACTGGACGATCCAGCACTAGGGCCCCATGCCGGGGCCCTTCTTTTTTCAGGCCATCTACTGGCACCCCCCTCAATATCTGCTAAATTGGCAGTCGGCTGGATACCGAAAACCCATACGAGAGCGAGGCGAGCCAGTGGGGCACCCTGGGAAGCGTGATTTTCTTGCGGTTACGGATTTTAGTCGGCAGGAGATAGACGAGCTTTTCGACCTGGCGGATCGCTTGAAGAGCGGTGAAATCGAGGGCTCTCCCTTGTCGGGCAGGACGTTGGCCATGCTGTTCATGAAGAGGTCCACCCGAACGCGCGTGTCCTTTGAGGTTGGTACCTTTCAACTGGGTGGGCACGCACTCTTCCTGTCCAACCAGGACTTGCAGCTGGGGCGGGGTGAGACGATCGCGGATACGGCGCGCGTGTTATCGCGCTACGTCGACGGGATCATGATCCGGACCTTCGCGCATTCCGACGTGGAGCAGCTGGCGGAGCACTCGACCATCCCAGTGATCAACGGACTAACCGACCTTCTACATCCCTGTCAGCTGCTAGCGGATCTCATGACCGTTAGGGAGGAATTTGGCCCGGACCTTTCGGCCCTTACGATGGCCTGGGTGGGCGACGGCAACAACATGGCCAATTCGTGGCTCAACGCGGCGCGAACGTACGGTTTCGAATTGAGACTGTCCTGCCCGGAGGGATACGATCCCGATCCGAGAGTACTCGAGGCGGCCAAGTCCGCCACGACCGTGGAAGTCTTCCGCGAGCCGGCAGAGGCCATAGAGGGAGCTCACGTCGTTTCTACAGATGTGTGGGCGTCGATGGGGCAGGAGGAGGAAGCCGCGGCTCGACTGAAGGCTTTCGAAGGCTACACCATCACCGATTCGCTGATGGCGCGGGCCGCCTCCGACTCGGTATTCCTTCATTGTCTTCCGGCCCACCGAGGGGAAGAGGTGGAGGGGTCGGTCATCGACGGCCCGCGCAGTCGAGTTTGGGACGAGGCTGAAAACCGGCTGCACGCGCAGAAGGCACTACTCGTCAGACTGATGGCGGAGGGGACCGATGGCTGAAAAACTGAAGAGAACGCCTCTATACGAAGAACACGCGAAGTTGGGGGGCAAGCTGATCCCGTTCGCCGGCTTCGAGATGCCCGTTCAGTACGCTGATGGAGTGTCGAAAGAACACCAGGCTGTGAGGGAGAGTGCCGGTCTATTCGATGTATCGCACATGGGCGAGTTCGCCGTCCGAGGTGAAGACGCCGTCGGTTTCGTCAACTCCGTCGTCTCGAACGACGTTGCGCAACTCGAGCTTGGACAGGCCCAGTATGCCGTCATGTGCAACGGCGACGGCGGAATCATCGACGACCTTCTCATCTACAGGTTCGCCGATTGGATTCGGCTAGTCGTCAACGCTGCGAACATCGAAAAGGACTTCAACTGGGTGAAGCGCTGCCTAGATGATTATGGCGGTTCGAACCTCGAGGTCATCGATGAGAGCGACGAAGTGGCGTTGCTGGCACTCCAGGGCCCCAAAAGCGAGTCGATACTGAGCCCGCTCTGCGACCTGGATGTTTCGTCCATCGGGTACTATCGCTTCGAGGAGGGCGAGGTCGCTGGAGAAGCCTGTGTGGTCAGCCGGACCGGTTACACCGGGGAGGACGGTTTCGAGCTGTATTGTGCCCCAGGGTCCGCGGTCACGCTGTGGGAGGCACTGATGAGCGGCGGCGGCGATGCGGTGAAGCCGGTGGGTCTGGGAGCGCGAGACACGCTTCGCCTCGAGATGGGCTATGCCCTCTACGGGAACGATATCGACGAGGAGACCACGCCGTTGGAGGCGGGCCTCGGTTGGACCGTGAAGTTGGACAAGGGCGAGTTCGTCGGGCGCGAGGCGCTGGTGAGGCAAAAGGAACGCGGAATCAGTCGAAAGCTCTGCGGCTTCGCCCTCAAGCAGCGTGGGTTCCCGCGTCCTGGCTACGAGATCCGCCATCAGGGCGAGCCGGTGGGTACGGTGCGCAGCGGGACGGTGGGCCCGAGCGTCGGCCAGGGGATCGGAACGGGGTACCTGCCCAAGGACATGGCCACGGCGGGAGCGGAGATCGAGGTCATGATCCGCGATCGGTCGATGCACGCCGAGGTGATGAAGATGCCCTTCTACAAGGAAGGCTCGATAAAGCGGTGATCCGCGTCGCGTTGCTGACCGTTAGCGACGGTGTCGCCGGCGGTCATCGTGAGGATACGTCGGGTCAAACGGCTGTCGGTTGGGTCGAGCGTTGCGGGTGGTTCTTGGTCGAGCACACGACTGTCCCCGATGAGATCGAGGACATCTCCGCCGCGATCGTCGCTTGGGCGGACGCTGGCGATGTCGATCTCATACTGACCCTGGGCGGCACCGGATTCGGCCCGCGCGATGTCACACCCGAGGCGACTTCACCGGTCTTGAAGCGTCCCGCGCCCGGAATCGCGGAAGCGTTGCGCTCGTACGGCGTGAGAGATACGCCGTACGCGATGCTGAGTCGGGGACTTGCCGGGATTCGCGGCCGCAGCCTGGTGGTCAACCTGCCTGGAAGCGCGCGTGGTGTCCAAAGTGGTCTGGAACTCCTCGAGAAAGTCGTCCCCCACGCCGTCGATTTGCTGGGCGGACGCACCGAGCACTGATGGCGAGCATACTGATAAGCACCGACGATCTGGAAGCTGCGCGTCAGCTTCAGCTGGCATTCGAGCCTGACGATGAGGTCCGCTTTGTCTCAGGACCGCCGGATGTCGGCCCGGGTCTCGAGTTGGTAGATGACAGAGAGGCTGCTCTGGTGGTGACCGGCGCCATCGAGAGCGAGGAGACTGCCACCCTCGTGCGAGAGGCGTTCGAGCTGGCTCCCTACATGCCGGTCGTGGCGCTCTTCGAGGGTGGCGAGTTTGTATCCCCTGAGTTGACGGCGGAGCTGGGGGTCGATGCCCACTTCTTCAAGCCGATCGACCCGGACGAGATCGTACTCGCCACTCACCGCTTGATCCGCCGCAAGCGAGTGCAGACCGAGTTAGGGATAGTCGGCAACTCGGCGGCAATCGAAGAGGTCGTCGAGAGCATCGCGCAGATCGCGCCCGTAGGGTCCACCGTGCTGATCACCGGCGAAAGTGGCACGGGGAAGGAGTTGGTCGCTCGTGGCCTTCACAAACTGTCGGCGCGCCGCGGCAAGCCCTTCATCGCGGTCAACATCGCGGCACTGCCCGAGACGTTGCTGGAATCCGAGCTGTTTGGTCACGAGAAGGGGGCGTTCACGGGGGCGAGCTCGCTGCGGAAGGGCATGTTCGAGCTGGCCAATGGGGGAACGATTTTTCTCGACGAGATCGCCGAGATGCCACGCGGCCCGCAGACGAGGTTACTTCGCGTGCTGGAGGAAAGAGAATTCATGCGCGTGGGCGGCAGCGAGTCGATCAAAGTGGATGTCCGGGTGATCGCGGCCACGAACCGTGATCTAAGACAGGCCGTGGAGCTGGGTGAGTTCCGTCGGGACCTCTACTACCGGCTTAACGTCCTGCGCATTCATATCCCACCACTTCGCGATCGCCGTGAAGACATCCCGCTGTTAGTGCACGAGTTCATCCGTGAGTTCAGCCAGGAACATCGGAAAGAGTTCAAGGGAATAGCGCCGGACACGATGGATATTCTCGTCCGTTACGATTGGCCCGGCAATGTTCGCGAGCTTCGTAACCTCGTGGAGTCCATGGTGGTGCTGGCCCCGGGGGCGACCATTCGATCGGTGGACATACCGCCCGAGGTCAGGCGCGGAGCCCAACCTGCTCTTCCCACGCCCGTCGTAACACCCGCCCCGGTCCTACCCTCGGTGGATGTCGACGGGGCAGCACCGGCCCGGTTGCCCGAGATGGACTATATCTTCCGAACGCTGGTGGACCTGAAGTACGACGTCGAGGACCTACGGCGCGAGTTCGAGCGATACATGCGGCGACACCCCGAGCTGAGCGGGGCGCGGGAGGCCAGCGTGGTGGACGTCCCGCGGGTCGAGCCCGAGCCAGGTCCGCGCGAGGTCGAGGAATTGCATGTCGCCGAGGTGGACTCGGTCGATGCGGCGGCCACGGCGAAAGTGGACGACGACGCGATCTATTTCCGCCCCGGGATGACCATGGAGGAATTGGAGCGTGCCGCTATCTTGGCAACGCTGAAGGCCGTGGGCGGCAATCGCCGCCGCGCTTCGGAGAAGCTGGGAATAGGAGAACGGACGCTTTATCGGAAGATCAAAGAATACGAAATCGAATCCTGACCTGAGCCTACCCCTTCGCTCGACTCACGACGCGCCCGCGTTCGGTCTGAAGCACACGAATGATCCTCGCCCAATCCAGATTCCGCGCGTTTTCGTACTGCACTTCCGTCTGCACTTCCAGGTTGATCGCCGAGTCGAACAGGTAGAGTGCAGACTGGACCTGCTGCTGCTTGGCCTGCTGCCGACCCCACTCGGGAGTAAGCGCGATTATGCCTCGCTGAAAGAAGAGGATCCCCTGATTGATCAGCTGCAGCGCCGACGGGTCGTAGGGGACCTGCAAGTCGTAAGTGAAGAACGATACCAGAAACACCTTCGGCTCGCCCCGGATTCCATTCTGCTGGGCTAGCTGGCGGATCCTTTCGGAGCGCGAGGCGACCATACCGTGCAAGCGATTATAAGTGTCAGGAGCCGCCAGGCGGATCACGCCTTCTGCCAAGGGCGTCACCTTGATCTGGAGCCGACCCGCGACCAGTTCCATGGTGAAATCGTCCTGGCGAAGCGTCCCGTACCCCGGAGGCGGCAGCTCGCTGGCATCTGTGGCCTGGGCGGGTGCAGGGTTGTTCGCAGGCGGCGATCCTGAGCAGGCCGAGGCGAGAATGGCCGCGGCGACGATCAACACGGTACGGGGAGTCTGTTCTGTCATGTTCCTAGAGCAGGGTAGCGGCCTCAGGCCTCTTTTCGCTGTGAGTCGGGCTCCAGAATGAGGATTGGAGCCGACTTGTCCTCAACGCATTCCTTGGTGATTACGACCTCTACGATGTCATCGCGCGACGGCAGTTCAAACATGAGGTCGAGCATGACTTGTTCGATGATGGCTCGTAGCCCCCGAGCGCCGGATCCGCGATCGATCGCCTTGCGGGCGATGGCGCGAAGAGCCTCCGGCTCGAACTTGAGCCGCAGATCCTCGAGCTCGGCCATCTTCTGGTACTGTTTGGTCAGGGCGTTCTTCGGCTCGCGCAGAATGTCCACGAGCGCTTCCTCATCCAGCTCGTCGAGGGCGACGATCACGGGCAGGCGACCCACCAGCTCTGGGATCAACCCATAGCGCACGAGGTCCTCCGGCTCGACGTATCGAAAGGCGTTGTAGGAGTCGTCGGACGTATCGACACCGGCACGAGTCAGGTTTTCCTGGCTGCGTCCGAAACCGATCTGTCGTGTTCCTATTCGCGACTCGATGATCTTCTCCAGGCCCGAGAAGGCGCCACCGCAGATGAACAGGATGTTTCCGGTGTCGATCTGGATGTACTCTTGCTGCGGATGCTTGCGGCCGCCCTGGGGTGGCACGTTGGCCACGGTGCCTTCCAGTATCTTCAGCAGGGCCTGCTGAACGCCTTCGCCGGACACGTCGCGGGTGATCGAAGGGTTCTCTGACTTGCGCGCGATCTTGTCGATCTCGTCAACATAGACGATGCCGCGTTCCGATTCCGCGATGTTGTAGTCGCCCGCCTGCAGCAGTTGGACCAGAATATTCTCGACATCTTCGCCAACGTACCCCGCTTCGGTCAACGTCGTCGCATCGGCGATGGTGAACGGCACATCGAGAAGCCGGGCCAGAGTGCGAGCGAGCAGCGTCTTCCCGACTCCCGTGGGTCCGAGCAAGAGGATGTTCGACTTCTCGATCTCGACGTCCTCGACCAGGCCTTGGTTGTTGATTCGCTTGTAGTGGTTGTATACGGCGACCGACAGGGATTTCTTCGCTTGGCTCTGTCCGATCACGTATTGGTCGAGGGTGTCCTTGATGTCGATCGGTTTAGGGATGTGCGTAATGGTATCCGCAGCCGACCGCTCTTCCTCTTCGGCGAGTATCTCGTTGCAAAGCGAGATGCACTCGTTGCAGATGTAGACGTTTGGACCCGAGATGAACTTCTTGACACTCTCCTTCGACTTCCCACAGAAGGAGCAACGCAGGTGCTTGTCGCTGGGTGTCGTCATCTAAGCCTCCCCCACCTACTCCTTGCCGTTCTCTCCGACCACGTCGCCCTGTGTTGTGATGACCTGGTCGATCAGGCCGTATTCCACCGCCTCGTGCGGGGACATGAATCGATCGCGGTCTGCGTCTTCGGCAACCTGCTCGATCGACTGACTCGTGTGGTTAGAGAGGATCTCGTTGATCCGCTCGCGAGCGTAGAGGATCTCCTTGGCCTGAATCTCAATGTCGGACGCGGTACCCTGCGATCCGCCGGAGGGCTGATGGATCATGATCCGCGAGTTCGGCAGGGCCGATCGCTTGCCTTTCGTTCCCGCGGCGAGCAACAGAGCCCCCATCGACGCCGCCATTCCCATGCAGATCGTCGAGACTGGAGCGGTCATGAACTGGATGGTGTCGTAGATCGCGAGGCCCGCATATACGCCGCCGCCCGGGCAGTTGATGTAAAGATAGACGTCCTTCTCAGCGTTTTCCGCCTGCAAGAAGAGTAGCTGCGCGATCAGTATGTTGGCTACTTCGTCGTTGATCGGTGATCCGAGGAAGACGATGCGGTCCATCAGCAGGCGCGAGAAAATATCATAGACCTTCTCGCCGCGGCTGGACCGCTCGATTACATAGGGCGCATATGGCGACATGTTAGAGGCTCGCTCCTTATTGACGGGTGTGGTTTCGGTTCTCTACGACCCGACCTCAATCTCCGACTGTTCCCTCAAGTACTCGAAGACCTTCTGCTCGGTGTTGTAGGCCTTGAAAAGCGAGGAGAC
>Ga0209536_100004964_pt1 | contig 20886 bp, 11 predicted proteins | sample DeeMarSeWOR28_12_FD_187461 | JGI IMG/M metagenome (GOLD analysis project Ga0209536, IMG submission 187461) | Marine sediment microbial communities from White Oak River estuary, North Carolina - WOR-2-8_12 (SPAdes) (version 2) | ecosystem: Environmental > Aquatic > Marine > Intertidal zone >... | reverse complement strand
CGCTGAGCCGCTGTACGCCGGTTTGATAAATCCGGCGGTAGCGTTTGGCCGTTTCCACAACCGCCTGGCCTTCGGCTATGGTCATACAGGAAGGCTTTTCTGAATAGACGTCCTTGCCTGCACGCATCGCCATAATTGAAGCAAGGGCATGCAGCCGGTCGCCGGTAGTGACAAGCAGCGCATCGATGTCGGTACGCTCGGCCAGAAATTCGTGGATGTTGTGGTATACCATGCAGTCTTTATTGCCGTAACGGGTGTCCACAAGTTGCTTGACCTTCTCGGCACGCGCCCTCTGGGCATCGCACGTAGCGACAAATCGCACATCCGCTTCCGGCAGCATCCAGCGCAGTACGAACGAGCCGCGGTTGCCGATACCGATGCCGCCGAGCACGATTCGCTCGCTGGGCGGCACTGCCCCGTTTCGAGCAAAAACCGAGGCCGGAACGATGCACGGCACCGCCGCCAAAGCCGCCGTACGCTTCAAAAACGCACGCCTTGAAAGGTTTGAATGTTTCTTTTGCATTAGAAGTCTCCTTTAATATTTACGATACCCGCTTTCGCGGGCACAGGTTTTAGATTGTCGATTTTCGATTTAACAATCACCAATCGGCATTCATCAATACGTGGATTTTACCTTTAAAAAGATGTTGCGCCAATGCTATTGAAAAAAACAATTTCATCCGGTGCATTCGGCATTTAACCAACAGGTTATGCTGAAAAAAATATTGGTTTTTTCCCGTTGAGGCGCGGCACTTCAACTCGTCGAACCAGTTCTCAACGACAATGAGCTCGGTTGAGGGCTAATGTCCGGACATTTCGGGAGATGGAATGTTGCTTTACTTTTCTGAGTACTATGATTACGTCCCCCAGTTGAAGGATGGGGTAGCTACAATGGGCCTGCCCCCGCTTTGTGTTTGCGTTCTGAATGGATTTACTTGTGATATCCCCACATACAGGAGTGTTCTCAGAGAAGGAATCGCGACTGGGTAATATTAAAGTCTCGGCGGTAGTTTAGTTCCTCCTGTTTCAGTTGACTATGGCTGAGCCGTAAAAGCGATCCATCTCTGTACGGAATTTGCCCGAGGGTCAGAGGCGTCTCCGCGGGTCTTTCCAGAGCATCTTCATAAACATCATGCAGAACTGTCCGGCTTCGTTCAGGCGAGAGCTTTCCAACGGTCGCCAGGTTGAAGTTGTGGTAGGCCATACTTTTCGCCACGCCTGGATTCCTCAGCATGTACCGCAGGTGAGTTTCGAAGGCGGATGCTTCCTTGGCCCGACCAATATTGTCACGGTCGACCAGCATTGCACCACCTGTGCCAAACAGCTCTTCGACGTGCCGCATGGCACCACCGGTCGCCGTAATCACAGCCATTCCAGAAGCCGCCGCCTCCAAAAATATAATGCCCAGTCCTTCGAACCTTGAAGGATGAAAGAGAATATGTGCCGTACTCAGAATCGACAGGGTCTGCTTGTGTGGAAGTGACTGGTGATGTACTACTGAGATTGGCAGTTTACGGCGCCTTCGCAGTTCCTCTTGCGGAACATTTCCTATATACACGAAATGGTCCGTTGTGAACTCACGTGATAAGCGCTCAAATATCTCCAGTGCCATCCTTCCATTTTTGCTCTCGTAATCTCTTCCGCAGAACACTATTGTGAGCGGTCCGCTCTTGCTCCACTTTGCTTTCATCACATCTGCCGGACAGCTTTCCTGCGCTGGATAGAGAACCCGGATTTTCGACAGGTACTTTTCTCCAAGCTCTCCGGCGCCAATCTTCTCTAACCATACGCGGGCATCGCGAACTGTGAACTCGCTGCGGTAGAAAATCGCTTTGCAGCTCGGATGGGCGTATGCTGTCAGCATGTTCTTTGCTCTCTTGAGGATGTTATTCAGCAATTGCTTTGACCATTTTCCACGAAATGCGTTTCTAAAGTCCGGACTCAGAAAGTGGCGCCCACATACAACCGGATAGACGAAGTCATCCGTGTCTGTAACCCACGCTTTACGATTCAAAACAGGCCACCTCGCCGTGTGGACAATTGCCTGGCCGGACCCGAAGTCAGCAAACTCTCCCCAATGGAACGAACCGAATGGCGAGCTGGGCTTCTCATGGGGCATAACGAATGAGTGCACACAATCTCTTCTGCTGTATTGGAAGTCAGGACCAAGTAGCCTTTTGAATGCGCTATGCACGCCAAGGTGCAAATCGATCTTTGGCCCTAACAACACCCGGTGAGTTACTTCTCTTTTTGGCTTTCGTGATCTCTTCCTGGAGATGAGTTTTGGCCGTGAAAACATTTTGGGCTCGTCAGCCATCCGATTGCGGATATGAGCGATCAAGTCCCGCAGTCCGCAGCAATCATCGCGGTGCAATTTGTTGTGCCGGATTGAGACATACCGCTCGTGGGGACACCACCCTTTGCATACGGGAAATTCCGGACACCCTCTCATTGCTTCGACGGCGTAATGGTGGTCCTTTTTCAACTTAAGCAATCCTGTGCTGTTGGCTATCTTCTTGAAACTCGTGGTCATGATGTTTCCCAGGGTGTATCGGGGATCGCCCGAGAACACATCGCACCCCACCACTCTACCGTCCGGCTCGATCATGTAATAGTGGCCCCAGCATTCCCCGCTTAGTGTACAGGACCGGGCTGACACACCTTTAATCTGCGCCTTCAACGCCTCCAGCTCCCGGATCTTCACGTCCCGGTCGCCACGAGTGACCCAAGCATCGTAAAGATTCATTAGGAACGCATTTACCCTTGCAGGCTCAATATAGTGCTCCGTCATGGTTCCCGCCTCAGCCGCTGGCTCGTTTCGCGGCTTAGCAGGAAGAAGTCCGAAACTGCGAATGCCTTTCCCTACCAGGAAATCGAGAAGTTTCTTGGCTCCGAACTCGAGTGTCCCTTCATCCACGACAACCAGGCCTGAGAACTGGACTTCATACTCCTTCAGGAGGTTCAATCCCCGAATTACATGCTGGTAACTACCCTTGCCGGAGCGGTAGCTGCGGTGGCTGTTGTGCAGATGTGCGGGTCCGTCAATACTTATCCCCACCTGGATGTTATTCGCACGGAAAAAACGGGCCCAAGCAGGTGTCAGTTTTGTTGCGTTGGTCTGGAAGGAATTACTGATTTTCTGTTCCGGTCGTCGAAGACGTGCTTGCAACAGAAGGGCCTTCTCATAAAAAGAGATTGGTAGAAGTGTGGGCTCGCCCCCGTGCCAGATGAAACGTACGTGCTCGTGATCAGCCAATGCTCGAGCAATCATGTTTGCCATCACTTCAAAGCTCATGACCTGCCTGCTGCTTGCTCGCCGGTCCTGGCAGTATACGCATCTCAGCGTGCACTGCCTCGTTGCTTTGACTATAAGTGTTAAATCGGCCATTGCAGGATGTTGCCATTTTCTTGATTTCTTCTCCAGCGACAGTAGGACCGCTTCTTCATCGTCGCTTAGAAAGTCCGATGTCCTGAAGTAAAGAAAGCGATCCAAAGGCTCCATGGCCTGGAGCAGCATTTCAAAAACAACGTGTTTCTTACGCTCCGGCAGGGTGAGGGCATACTCGCTCAAACTCTCTGTCAGGCGAAGCATATCCTGCTCACTAAAGCAACTTCTCAATCGTGACTTACTACGCACATCAACACCTGTTTGCTGCGATTTTCTGTAGGTCAAGTCCGCTGTTAACCGTACGCTCTCGGCCAAATGTCACCGTAAGCTCTGGGCCAAATAGGACCACCTCGTATCCAGCCGCTCGTGGGCAAGTCAGGATTGTAATCTGCCATTGCATGCATCACAGCCTCCTCTATTTTGGTATCCTCGATATTTATTCTCTTAATCACATATTTGTTCTCCTCCCCGGATCTTTTTGAACTGCGCGGCTTGCAGGGGCCCTTGAATCCGCGTGATTCGCAACGGGATAAGAGCCACTTCAAAAGCCGCTCCTTCTTCTTCTGCTCCCCCTTTGATCCCTCAGTTGCCCACTTTTCAAGTGCTTTCGCAAATTTCTTCACCTCAGGATTCGGTTTCTTTTTTTTCGCCCTCTTTTTTGTTGCTTTCTTTGTTGTCATTGTGCACCTCCAATAATAATTATTAAGCAATCAAAGTGAGAAAAAACATGTGCCTGTGCGGATGGATATCTACACTTCATCAGGCCCTCTAATCATGTTTCCGGTTCCTTTGTGTTGTGATTTCATGAGCATCTTCTTTATGAAGTCTCGATCATTGTTCCTTCACTTAGAGTATGAAAGTGGTTTTCAAGACATGAGGCCTCCAAACTGTATATGTCTTTGGCGAACGTATCTGTGAGAAATGCAAGCCCCGCAGTCCTGATGATGTCCTTGCGATTACGAGTATGCATGAGCTACTTCCTATCCCGGTCTGACGATAGTGTATTAACTTTACCAGTCCGTTAGCACAACCATCGCGCTATTATTACCGGTTCACCAGACTCAAGAAAACCTCAGCGCAAGACCAGACGTACAAGTCGCATGGTCAAAGGAGTCGAATGTCTCTGTAAGCTTTCACCAGTATCCGGCTCGTTTATAGGTCTGTCAAGTATATTTTTCTATTAAATTCATACGAAAAAGAGGAATGATTTGTATGAAAAACGGAATCCAAATGGAGACATGCTTCGCGATTTCCAAATTGAACTGCATATAAGAGCCTGATAAATGACAACTCTCTTAAGTTTCCGGCCTTTTGTGCAAAGCAAATGGGCGGCAAGTCCACGGGATGAAAGCTTTATCTATTTTTTTGCGGTGGCGCGAGACGCTTCAATTCCTCGAACCAGTTGTGTACGCAAATCAACTGATCCTTTGCATCGTCGCTCCACTTAACCATCAAAAAGTGCCCATCTTCGGAAACATCGTAGTTTCTCGCGAGGCTGCCACCTGAGACTATCAGGTCGGATGATTCGAAGAGAGTTAGAGGCGCTCCTATGGGAAAATCACGCTCCGAAGTAACTTTCACAGCCATCATGCTGTTGCCGCTAATGTAATACAGCTCTTGTCCATCACGTGACCAGACCGGATTTGTTGCTCCGGGGGTTGGGATCGGCCACTTTTGTCCAGCATCAGGATATTCCCGAAGGTATATCTCCGACTGACCCGACTCATCCGAAACATAAGCAAGCCAGCGACCGTCTGGCGAGAAGGTCGGGTTATATTCACTATACTCTGTGCAGAATAAAGGCTTTGGCTTTTCGTTGCCATTCGGATCAAGGATCCAAATATCGTCCCGCGTATTGGGATCCAGCACTTTAGTACAGGCCAGGAGATTCCTGTTATTTGACCACGAGTAAGGTAACAGCTTAACTCCGTAGGAAGGCTGACTTACCAGCAGTTCTGCAGGAGCACTTGTACCCACAGTCTTCCAAAACACACCTTCTCCTTCGGTTCTGCTCGACCAAAAGGCAATTCGCTTTCCATCCGGTGACCATTGAGGGTTCCTGTTTTTACCCTCTGTCGTAAGACGAGTAAGCGTTTGACGCTCAACATTATAGATATACACCTGGCTGGTAAATTCTTTTTGCGACCAGATATCTACGGCTATTAGTCGGCCATCAGGTGATAAACTGGGATTCGAGTAAACATCAGAAGGAACACCTGCTAAGGGTGTGGGTACACCCTGACGATCTACCCAGACTAATTGTCCTTTGCGAAGCTCAGGCCCGGAGATGTATACGAGGGTTCCATTATGAGAAGCTGTGATTTGTGGAGTCCATCCACCCCAGTCGAATCTCATGTCGTCATTAACAAGCAGGACGGTAGGCCCTGTAATTTTGAGTTTCTCAACATCGAACGGTGCCGCCATCAGAACCTTGCCTCGCACAAAGATCAGGTAACCCGATCTGACGTACTTGGCGTATGAAGCGTTGTCAAGCACAACTCGCTGCTTTCCGGTCTTTGGTATGAATGCTTCAATGCGAGAGGTGTTCGAGATGTTGGAATAGACGCTGGAATAAAGGATCGCATCACCTCCGGGTAAGACTTGCGGGTAATAAAAGAAGAGTTTTTCGTCCTCAGAAGGCGGTGCCACCAGGATTTCGGCTTGTTGGGCCCCCTTATCTGGTATTTGCTGGAGACCCCGGTTACCGCTTTGGATACTGAAGACTATAGTCCCATCGTCGGCCCAGCTCCCGAATGAACCAACACCCCACTGAATGCCTTTGAGTATTGGTAAAGGTTCCCCGCCGGTAAGGGATACTTTCTTCAGTTGATCTTCCGTGAAGAATCCCACCCACTGACCATCGGGTGAGAAGAACGGATTATGGGCGCCAATGGTTCCTGGGATTGGCCTAATTTGAAGATTATCCATGGACCGCATGTAGAGCTGAGTGTCTTTGTTGTCCAATTCTCCAACGTACACCAGGTGTGTGCTGTCGGGCGAAATAGCCAAAAAACAGTTCGGGGCGATTCTTGTGTAAAGTGGTTTGTCTGCCGGCACCTCAATCGGCGTCCGCGAGACAACGGGCGTTTCCGGGGGGCCGGGCATGACAAAACTAATAAAGATAGCACCGGTAATAAGTACGCCGGCAATCAAACACACCAAAGCGGCAAGAATAACGTCGCGACGGAATAATCGAGAGACTTCAGCAACCTTGCCCGGCAGAGCAAACACCTCTATGGTCCCGGACAGCGTTTCATTGATTTCGATCTCGGCGTCCGCAATGTCGTGAAGCCGCCGGCTCGGATTCTTCTCCAGGCAACGACGCAACAGGATTCGAATGTTTGTTGGTGTGGTCTCGGGCAGAATGTTCCAGTCCGGCTCGCGATCCAGAACGGCGGCCAGTGTGTCTGAAGTCGTCTCGCCCTCGAATGGGACTTTGCCGGTCAGCATCTCGTACAACACACAGCCGAAGGACCAGATGTCGCAGCGCTTATCAGTCTCCAGACCGCGGGCCTGTTCCGGACTCATATAAGCCGGAGTGCCCATAACACGGCCCAGTTCCGTGACAGTGCTCTTCTGATCTGTTACCTGGCCACCAAGAGCCTTGGCCAAGCCGAAGTCAAGCACCTTTATTCTGCCTTCTGGAGTGATCTTGATATTGCCGGGCTTCAGATCCCGGTGTATCACATCATGCTCATGGGCGGCGGCCACGGCCTCAGCTATTTGCTGAGCAATTGACAATGCCTCTTTTGATTTGAGCCTTGCGCCAGCGATTCGCTCGGCCAGGGTCTGGCCGGGAACGTATTCGAGAATAAGATAGCCGAGGCCCTCAGATTCTTGAAGCTCATCGTAGATTGTAGCTATGTTCGGATGATTCAAGGATGCCAAAACCCGTGCCTCGCGTGCAAATCGAGTTCGTGCTTTGGTATTTTTCATCAACTCGGCCGGCAGACTTTTAATGGCTACCGAACGGTCGAGTTTCGTGTCGTGGGCTAAATACACTACCCCAGCCCCACCTCGGCCAATTTGCCGCTCGATATGAAACTGACCTATCTGCCCGCCCGGTTTTACAACTGAATCGTTAAAAAGCCAAGTAGGCTCATCTCCTTTGTCCTTAGGCCGGTCATTGTTTTGTTCCTTAGCCTCACTCATCAGCATTCCTCACTTCAAATGCTTTTTCGTACAATACCTGTAAAGAAAGAACGACAAAAACAATGAGCGCATTAGAACATAAATCACGCCTTAAATAATTATAAACACTACTCCAGGTGACCGCAATGACAAAAATCCCTTAATTCTGGTCGGGAAACAGGGCTATTTATTCAGGACTATAAGAGACAGGCCGAAACGGGGAAGGTCGAATCCGAACGATACATGGTTGTCTGTAATGTCAATGACTCGGATGGGCTCAAGCATCTGTAGTTCCATGGCAGATGTGAGTTTGATGAGCATTTGCGGGCTGGGATTTTGCGGGCTGCCAAGTTCGAGCCACTTTGTGTAGGCGTTGCTGTGCGTATCGTCAATGCGGTAATGGATTACTTTAACTTTCGAGCCGAAGTCCGGCGGCAATTTCACTTTCAATCGAATCGATGCTGGTTCTGCCGGAACGAGAAAATCGTGATAGTTCCAGATAAGAATCTTCACGATCTGACCATTGGCGACGGCCATTCCGTTGATATCAGGTTGGGCTCGAACACTTGCTTTGAGTATATCATTAAGACCAACCGCTCCGTCACTTGTTACAGGCAGCTCGTCTCCTTTCAACTGTCCCAACATTTTAAAGGCGTTCAGCACAGGCTTGTGGATTCCATTGGTCGCAAGCGTTCGGTAGCCATCGAACCAGGGCATGCCGTCAAACATGAAGGCCCAGCTCAGCACGCCTTTGAGATTGACTCTTTCGGCCTCGGCCAAATCCAAGGAGTACTTCATCATTGCCGCTACATAAGCACCGTAAGCGGGGACGTTCCTGTATCGGCGTTCCGGAGATTTAGAGGCAGGCATTGCCGCCGCCCCGTCAGGGTCGGCCTCGCCGATGATGATGGGCGTATTCCTGAATTCCGGGAAGCTCCCGACCATTGCGAATCCTCTCTGGTGTTTTTCAAGCTGGCCTCGCATGCTCATCTGGACGTGACCATTTTTGAAAGCTATGCCGCCTTTAGCATGAAAGCCGATATAGTCGAGGCGTGTGCCGGTCTTTCCCGTTAAAGAATTCTTCTCTCTGGCGCAGTGCGTCAGGAACCTTTGCATGAATTTGCCGACGCCGGCAACATGCGGGCCGCCGAGGACAGCCTCCGGCATGACTTCGTGCAGTGCCTGCTCGGTATACTCGAATAGCTTCTCATAATCCTCGTAGGTTCCCTGGAAATAGAATATGTCCGGCTCGTTCCACAATTCCCATAACCAGGTTTCTTCTGCATTCTTATATCTGGCCTTTGTGTGTCGGGCCCATTGGCGAATCAACTCGGCCCACTTATTGTAATCTTTCGGAGGAAAGAAAACACCCATGCCCTTGTTGGGCCCAAACGGTTTGGCAGGCCTGTAAGGATCGGGCCTTACCGAAAGGTCTTTCGGCATTAATCCGATTTCGACCAGCGGTCGGCACCCGGATGCTGTGACAGCGTCCATGATACCATCCATGATTCGCCAGTCGTATACCGGATTGCCGTTTTCATCTTCGGTATAGACGTTTGTAGAGCTCCATTTTAAGGCGGCTACACCGTCGCCGCTGTTCAGCAGAAAATGCTGCCGAAGATAAACCGGCTCTGGATTAATCTGTGCTACGGTTCGCATTAATGCTCTGCAGTCGGGCGTTGTTGTGTAGTTGCACTCATCGTAACCGTAGTATTGCCAGACATGCCTTAGCGGCTTGCCTCTTTGTGTAGTGTCCACCTGAATCGAGACGACCGCCGGCTGGGCACATATACTGCTCGTAAAAATTACAACCAGCAGCAAGGGCAAGTGATACGCACGTTTGATTTTTATATAGAACCGATTATTCATATCTATCCTTTTCAATACCTACTCATTACCAAAGTGATGCTGAATCATGATTGCGGATTCATATAACTGGTATGTTCAAAGCCTGTGCGATGCCTTTTATGTATCCAATTGCAAAGACTTTACCCTGCATGGCATAGCCCGGAGACCGATTGTCTTCGCCCGCCAACGTGGGTGCGTGGTCCGGACGAATGGGCCCGCGAAAACCGACATCGTGATAGAGCTTTAGCATTTCGGCCATATCGGTCGGGCCGTTATCGTGGAACGTTTCGCGGAAATGCTCACGGGTTCCTTCCACATCGCGCAGGTGGACGAAGAAGATCTTGCCCTGTCCGCCAAATTCTCTAACCAGCGATTTAATGTCCTCGCCCATAAGCTTGAAGTTGGCCTGGCAGAATGTGATGCCGTTGACGGGACTCGGCACGATTCGAAGAACCCTGCGGAATGCCTCGCCACTGGTCAGGATACGTCCGATACCGCGAAGCGGCGAGAGCGGCGGATCATCCGGATGCAGCGCCATTTTCACGCCCGCCTTTTCCGCGACGGGGATGATTCGTTCGAGAAAATATGTAATATTGTCCCAGATTTTTTCTTCGCTGATCTTTCCCCACCGGGTGAGTCCACGCTGTTCGGCAATACTTCTATCGAATTCACTCGACAGCGCACCGCCGCGTTCGGGGATATCCACTTTTGTGCGATACCAACCAATACCGGCCATGAAATTGTAACAGCACATCGGAATTCCGACTTTGCCCATGGCCTCAATTACGCCACAGTAGTTTGCGATTTCCTCATCCCTGCCGGGCAGGCCCAGCTTTATCTTTTCAGCAGCGACCGGGTGACTTTCCACCCCGGCAATAGTTAGTCCCGATGCCTCGTAATCCGCTTTTATTTTCGTGAGCGTATCAAGGTACTTCTCCCGCCTGATCCTGGTTAACACACGATTCACCGATACGATCGCATGGTTGACGCCAATCTGACGCGCCAGCATCCATCTTTGCTCATTTGACGGCTGGAGTGTCAGGGCCAGCTTCATGCCCTCATCTACCGCTCCGGAACGACTTGATGCGGTTGCCCGCGCAACAGACGACATGGCGGCAGGGCCGGCCAGAATGCCCGCCAAAACGGCCTTGCCAAATGCACGCCGGTCGGGCCTTATTCGTGTACGTTCAGACTCTCCGGAAACCTCTTTTGCGGCCATGACTTTACTCCTTATTTATTCACAACAGCGATAAGTTAAATTGCCTGCTCAGCACATCCGGATTAATCCAATTGAGCAAGCATTGTTTTGGCTCCCAGGTGGTCGGGGCCGGCCTCAAGGGCCTGGTTAAATTCGTGCCGGGCCTTGTCCTTGTTATTGAGCCCAAGGTAACCGAGCCCTGCCCTGTAATGCGCATTGGCCCGTCTGGACCGCTGGGACTGCTGCTCGCCGAACTTGGCGAAAAAATCTATCTGCGAAGAAGATTGCTGCAAAGCCTCGTTTCCTGATTTTATGAGGTCCTGGAATATTTCTTCTACATCTTCTTTCTTGCCGAGTTTACGGAGTGAAAGCGCCTGATAGTATCGCTGGACGTCTCGGCCTCCTCGCGGCCGTCCGGCCGATGACGATTCCGTCCAGAACTTCTCAGCCTGCTCTTTATCTCCCAGTGTGTTATAAGCTGTTGCTATCCAGTAATTAACTTCCGCATTGCGGCCACCACCTCTACCTCTTGACGCCCGAAGATTTTCGGGAAACTCGATGGACGCCTGATAGTCGGCAAGAGCTTCTTTGTATTGACCGGCGGCGAAGTGCCTGTGACCCCGAAGCAAATGAGCGTCAGTCCAGCAATTATTCACATTGAACCGGGCGCCGCCCTCCCAGACGTTGAAGCTTCGTCCCTGCAACAGTTCTATAGCTTCGTCGTACTTACCCATACACACCTTGAGCGAGATTTCGCGGGAGAGCGCATCATCGCGGTCTGTGACGGTATCGTGATATTTTTCAAGGACAGCCAGCCGTTTCTCCGGAGAAGTCCCCGCCGCCTCGTAGAGCTGGTCAAGCTCGAAGAAATGGATCGCATACTTGCCGTCGAGAGAGATAGCTTTTTCCAGATTCGCAATGGCTTTATCAAGAGCAATGCCTTCGGCTTGACGCGAATACGCGATTGCCAGGTTGCGATAAACAATCGGGAAAGTAGCGCCAAGCGAGACGGACTTCTCCCACAATTTTACAGCCTCGGCCGGCTGCCGGTCGAACAGCAGGTTGCCGAGGTAATAAGGCGCCATCGCATCGTTCGGCCTTGCTTTCATTGCTTCCTGGAGAATTGCTATCGCTTCATGCTGGAATGGAAAAACGTAGTCCGGCGACATTTTCACGGCAAGACTGTAATACTCGGAAGCCATTTGTGCCTGCCCCATTTTCCGGGCGAAATAGCCCAGATAGTAATATATCATAGGCGACATATCGGTTTTCTCCGGAGCTGATTCAACCAAATGTGATAACACTTCTATGCCATCCTGCCAGAGGCCGGCGTTGAAATATTCCGCGGCCGTCTCCTGGGCCGTCGCCGGATGCTCATTCATTACCGAGACCATAGCCCTTGCAATCTCGGGATTCTTCGTTGTCAGCCATCGTTCGGCCATAATCCGAACATCGAGAGGATCAGCTATTTGATGAGCTAATGCTAATACTTTAAGGGCATCGTCCACCTGTCCCATGTGGCGTTGCACCGCCGCTCTCAGATTCAGTGCCCTGATATTCAGCGCATTGGCTTCGAACGAGCGGCCGACAAAATCCAAAGCGGCATTCATGTCACCCTTCGCGCAAGCTATTTCAGCCAGTGAATAATAACCTGCCGCCTTCCATGCGTCGCTCCATGTGGCTTTATAAAAATTGTCGAAGGCCTCATCGTCTTTGCCCTGTGCTTTCAAAGCCACGCCGAGATAGTAAAAGGGTTCGCCGTTTTTCGGGCTTGTGTATTTTGCAGTGAGCCGTTCAAGCGCCTTGCGGAAAAGTTTCTCGGCTTCCTCGAAACGTGCTTTCTTTAGGTAATTAATGCCGAGAGCGGTGTTCACCCGTACATCTCCCGGATCACGTCGGAGGGCTTCCAGCCAGTAAGGGTCGGGATCGAGTGCCGGATTGTGGAACTGCTCGATCCGCAGGCCGGTAAGATATAATTCCTCGTTGGTTTTTATCTCCTCAGGTGACGGCGGCGCTTCGACCGGTTCTGGCATATCCTCGGGTTCCAGCTTTATCGGGGAGTAAGCAACCAATTCTTTGCCGTCCGCTGATATCGAAGCGCGGAGATTATGCTGGTCTAAGCCTGACGGGATTGAGACCTGCTTGAGGTAAGGTTTGCCGGGATCGATGGAAACTGTTTCCCGGAGCAGAACTTTATCCGCCGCCTTGAGCACGACAGTTGCTTCTTTATGGGCTGAAGTAGTGTAGAATCCAATTTTGGCAGTTAGGCCAGTGGCGAGGCCATCTTGGCCTTGTTTTTTATACGAGGGCGGGACGCCCTCGCCACGAACTTCAAGATTCACCGCTGCGTCCAGATTGGCATTTTTCACGCCGCCAATGTCACGGAACGGGTACCAGTATTGCTTGAACGACTTGACCTCATAGGGCTGCATCCAGCTATAGTCCGGCTGATTGTCCGAGTAGGCGCCAACCATCAGCTCGATGTAAGGACCGTCCTCATCGGTAAGGATGTCATCCCACATCCGGCCGTTCGGACCGTTGCCCCACATCCAGAGTTTTTTGCCCGGCACAATATGGTGGTCGGCGACACTCATCGTTCCTGCCTTTTTGCCGTGGTCATAACCGGCAAAAAAATCGTCTTCGTAGTTCCAGGCGAACATCGAGTTCGAAGAAATATGGTTTTTGTACCAGCTAACATCCACTCCATCTCGGAAGTCGCCGCCGCCGTATCTCGTGGTCGCTATCGGCCAGGTTGTAAACTGTCGCTTCGAGTGGTGAGTAACGTACTGTGTGCTGGGGGGGAAGATGACCTGATAATTCTCATTCGTATGAACCGCCACGTTGGCGAAACACAAAATTGTATTGACTACGGGCGTACGATTCAAGATCCGCAGGGAAGTTTCCAGATAAGACTTGCCCGGCCTGAGCGTATAACCGACGGCCCATCTCATGCGGTGACGCACTTCAAGCTCACCCACCCATACGGTCTTGCTGCCGTCCCTATTCTCTTCGAGAAGATGCTGTACCGGGATAAACGTGCTGGCCCGATGGTGGTGCGGGATGTTCCATTCGACGCCGCCGGAAATCCATGCGCCGATAAGGCCGATCAGAGCGGGCTTTATAACGTGCTGACGGTAAAAAAAGTTGTAACCGTTGGTTTTGTCGACGCCCTCGAATATCCGGCCGCCTATCTCCGGCAGAACACCAATCCTGATGTACTCGTTCTCAAGATAAACCATTTTGTAGGTCTTGTCCTGCTTATTGCCGGTAAGCTTATCATAAAGAGGATATGGATAGACTCTTCCCTCGGCCCCCTGGGAGGCGCTTCCGAAATAGAACATCGGATTAGGCTCCGGGGCACCGGCAAGATAAGTCGGAATTACGATGTCCTCTTCCCACATCCTTACCGGCGAATCAATGGCGGCATGTATGTAAGATGAAGTGACACCCACCAGCACACAAAGAAATGTCAATAATCGAAACCTTTTATGATTCATAATGTTTCTTCTCCGATTCAATATATTTTACTCCTTCTTCTGATATATTCTCACATAGTCGATAAGAAACTTCTGGGGAAAGATACTTTCATCGATTCCCTTCTGGCCGCCCCAGCTTCCTCCTATCGCCAGATTGAGAATCAAATAGTGCGGCTGGTCAAAAGGCCAGACATCTACGCCACCGTGCTCGTTTTCGAAAGTAAAGTACTTATGCTCATCGAAGAAAAAATCCATTCTTTCGGGCGTCCATTCAACAGCATACGTATGGAATGACTCGAAAGGTTTGTCCGTTTTTATCTTCGAACCTTTGCCGGTACCTTTGGCGTGATTGTATTTGGCCATATGGACATTAGCATAAATCGTATTGGGATCGAAGCCGACGTATTCCATAATATCGATCTCGCCGCATCTGGGCCAGCCAACCTCCCTGATGTTCGTGCCCAGCATCCAGATTGCCGGCCACACACCTTTTCCCGTCGGCAATTTCGCCTTGACCTCAATTCGCCCATAAGTCCAGCTTGCTTTACCCCTTGTTATCAGACTGGCAGAAGTGTATTCTGCTTTTTCACGCGATCGCTGCGGTCTCCTCGACGATGAATTTGGTCTATAATCCGGATTAGGCCAGTCTTCTTTTCTTGCCTCTATGACAAGATGGCCGTTTTCGACCCGGGCATTCTCCTTTCGGGCCTTCGTGTAATATTGCAGTTCCCGGTTACGTATAAAGCCCTGCTCATAATTCCACTTGGATTCATTCGGCAGTCCTGTATAATCGAACTCATCCGACCAGACAAGTGACCATTCGTTCGCCTGGACCAGGCATGGCCATAGCAGGATAAATACCAGCCCATAAATCTGCTTCGTAAAAGTATGCACGTTCGTTTTCATAATAGCTCCTTTCGATCAAAAAGCTGCTCTTAAGCAGAGCAAATATCATTGCCATAGAATTATCTTACGTGAAATTCATCGGTTTTTCCTTTTATAAATTCATACTTAACGGCTGCCGATACAGAACAGGTGCTCGAATCCGCGCAAGTAAACCCGGCCTTCGCTGATAGCTGGTGAGGCGTAGCACGACTCACCCAGCTCATAAGTTGCAACGCGCTCGAATTCCCTGCCGGGCTTGATCACGTTAATCTGACCATCGTCGTTAATGAAGAAAGCCAGACCACTCATTAGAATCGGGGATGCATGATGTCGGCCCAGCTTCTGCTGCCAGAGCACCTCACCAGTGACAGCCTCGTAGCAGAAAGCCGTGCCGCCCCTATTGACGCTAAGCAGAAAATCGCCCGCTACAATCATTGAGGGAACATATGGTGCCCCCTTCGTGTCAGACCAGGCAATGTGAGTTTCCGTAATATTACCCGTGCCATCGGGGCGTATTGCGAGCAGGACCCGCTTGGGCCAACTGCTGCTGATAAAAACCAATCCTGCCTTTTCGCTGTAAACCGGCGAGGCGACGAATTCCTGCGAAGGCCCGTCAACTATCCAGAGTTGCTCGCCAGTATCGGGATCGAAACCTGCCACACAGCGGTCGCCGCACTGAATCAACTGAGTGCGTCCGGCCAGCTCACGGATCAGCGGGGCACTATAGCTGATTCCCTTGTTGGTGCGATTTATGCGCCAGAGCGTCTTGCCATCGGCCCGGTTCAGGGCGATCAGGAAAGAATCACCCTTGCTGTCACCGTCGATGATGACCTTGTCTTTGTACAGTACGGGCTCGTTGCTGAATCCCCATTCGCCTTTGTGCGTCCCCGGCCTGACCAGCCAGAGTTGCCTGCCACTGCCGAAATCATGTGCCGCCACAACGATGTCGTCGCCGACCCTGAAGGTGACATAGATCCGCTGCCCATCGGTGGCCGGCGTACCGGAAGCATAGCTGTTTTCCTTATGGAGTTTTTCCAAAGGCCCTTGCACAACAGTCCGTTGCCAGACGACCTTTCCTGTGTTGCTGTCCAGGCAGAAGAGCACACGCTCCTTAGTTGTAGATAAGGCTGTAACCGTGAAAACGCGATCGTTCCAAACAATTGGTGAAGCATGGCCTTTGCCGGGAAGTTCGGTTTTCCAAAGCGCGCCGGCAGGATTCCAATTAGTGGGAACATTCTGCTCGATACACGTGCCGTCACCTCGCGGCCCTCGCCAGCAGGGCCAGTTTTCCGAACGTGAAGAACTCGATAAAAAAAGTAAAATAAAGATTACTAAAATCCAATAGCTAAAAATTGATTTCATTCATATACCCTCTATCAAACATGAATTTCAATTCACATCAGTCGGAATTTTGACATGTTATAATCTAACCGGCGGGCGATTTCAACAAACTCTCATAAACACAATGCGATAATTGGCTTTGTACTTCGATTCGTATACCGGTAATTCAGGGCAATTCTCCAACTCTCGGCCATCCATCCTCCCATACTATAGTTGATATCTTTAGCTCGGACCTACCTGTCTGCCCATTATAAGCGTGGAACAGCAGAAAATCTCCGCCTGATTCCTGAAGTACGGCCGGATGTCCAGGTCCTCGCCAATTCGGGCTCGTAGCTTCGATCACCAGTGTCCCGCCGCCATCGGTCATTGATTTGCCATCCTTATCTACATAAGGGCCGGTAATCCGCCGGGAACGACCAACCATAACTTTGTACGTGCTTTTCGCCCCGCGGCAACAAAAATCAAAGGATAGGAACAAGTACCAATCGCCGTCGTGGCGAATTATGAATGGTGCTTCGATGGCGTCCTTTGTAGATTGTGTCTGGCCAGGATCCGTCCGGGGACGGCTTGCCAGAGAGTACAGCGTGGTGTCCCTTTCGGAAAGCTTTCCCGTATCGGGATCTATACGCCTCATCTTTATGCCGCTCCAGAAACTTCCCCAGCACAGCCAGATATTGCGCTTGTCCTTTATGACAAGATTGGCATCGATAGCATTGAAATTATCCCTGCCCTCGTACGACCGAACTACAAGCCCCCTGTCGACCCATTCGTAATCAGGACCTTTCGGATCGAGTGTTTTATTTGTGGCCAGTCCGATGGCAGAATTGTTCCTGCCGAATCTGGAAACGGAATAGTAGAGGTGGTATTTGCCGTTGAAGAAGGAAATATCCGGAGCCCAGGCACCCCTGGCGCCGGGGATTTCTTCTGACGCCCATTCGGGAAGCTTGTCAAACACGTTCCCGCAAAGAGTCCAGTTATACAGATCCTTCGAGCATCGAATGGGTATAATACCCGGTCCTCGCCGACGCCCCCCGGTCGAGAACAGATAGAACGTATCAGCCTGCTTTATGACAGCCGGGTCATGCACCCTTAAATTTCCTTCAAGCTCGAGAACTTCCGGATTTAGTGGGGCTCGAAGCGATGTTGTATTACGGCAGGACGTTACACCCGCAAGCGCTATCAGTGCCCCAGAGTAACATATAGAGATAAAAATAGTTTTTAGTTCCGTGCTCATCCGGTAATGCCGGCAGTTAGCCCTGCTATAATTATTGTTTCGAGAACCGGCCCACGAATCCGCCACCGCTGGTCATTTCGATGGTCAGCGTTTCGTTTTGCCAAGTGGTGCTCTTTTTCATAACTACCGCGGCGTCATTTTCCTTATCATCACAAACCATTGATGCATCATATCGGCCTTCATCAAGGAATGACAATGGAACCTGAATAGTCCTTTCCTGCGGACTGCACATAACGACAAGAAACCAAGTTTGGCCCGTGCGCCGGGCGAAGATTGCCAGCTCTCCGATAGCGGACTCAGGCAGAACGATGGTCTTGTCCCAGACGGCGGGAATGCTTTTAATTACGTCCACGGCAGGATTATCAAGGATAGACTGCGGATGCGCCGCCACCGTCAACAGCGGGCTGGCAAAAATTGCCAGGCTCGCGATTTGGTGCGTCCATGTCGTGTCCTGACGGCGATCGCCGAAGTGCATCGTCGTATAATCGGCATGGCCCGCCAGATAACGCGCGAATGGCAGTATTGTTTCATGCCGGGCTCGCTCGCGCAGCGAACTACTCTCCATGCCGCGTACTGCCTCACGAACCACTTCGTTGGGCCAGGTTCGGGCCCGGCCGGTCGGCTTGTTCGCGCCGTGGAAATTTACCACCATCTGATTCTCAGCGGCTTTCCTGAGCAGGGCTTCATAATGGTCGATTACTTCCTTTGCTTCATGATCTAAAAAGTCGATCTTCGCGCCGGCCACACCCAGACTGTGCAACCTCGTGAAGAATTCCTCGCGCTGCTGAGGCGTTCCCAGTTGGTTGCTGTGCTTCCAGAACAACAAACGCACGCCCTGCTGCTTCGAGTATTTCACGATTTCTTTGATTTGCTCGTCACTCCACCTGCTCCAGAAGCCTTCGAGGATATGATATTCATAGCCCAACTTACCGGCCATTCGGGAAAATTCCTTCATTCCTTCGAACGAGCGGTCGCCGCCGTCAAGATATCGCCATACGGCCCGTCCCGGCTTGACCCATTCAGTCTCGATGCCATCTGGGAAATACTTCGGATCGGCCGGCGGGCACAGGTTTGGCACAATCGTGCTATTGACTAACGTATTTAAGTTCCTGCCGATCATCACGACTCGCCAGGGAGTTGTGATTGTACCGGTAATCGACGCCGGTGAGCCCAGACGCTTTGCTTCATCTCGCCCGTAGCGCAGCTCGTACGGATAGTTAAGCGGCTGACGGTGCCCGAGTCCTGTTATGAATCCCCGGCGGCCGTCGGCCTCCAGGGCCATGCCGGGGTAATCGACCAGGTTGGCTTCGGTAATTGAACCGTAACCAGCATCACCCGGCAGCTTGAATGTAACGGGCGGCCCGGCCCATTGCCCCGCCGGCACATCGGAAATATCGTTATTTTTATAAGCCGCCTCGTAATGCCCTCCCAGGTCGTGGTACCAGACCGTCGAACCGGTCGGTATGACGAAGATCGTATATTCGTCCGGCACGAGAGAGACATCTTCATCGCCGGCTATAACGTGGCGGAAGGCCGCCCCGTCGTTAAAAACCCGGACTTCCAGCACGTAGTCAATGAAAGACAAATCGTGCTGGAGCGAGATTTTCACTCCATTGCACATGTTGACCGCCGTATTATGAGCACCATGCCAGGGATAAGTCTCGTCGATTTCATAACGTTCCACGTTTCCGAAAACGACGCCAGACGAGAGATCATAACCATCCAAATTCATAACGATTGTGGAAGGATCGACTACTATCGTACTTCCAAGGGTCACTGTAAAACTCAAACGCTCGGCATTAGGCAGAATAGTCAGCTTGACATTCCCATCGGGGCTAATTACCTGCACCTGCTCCATTTTCACTCGTTGTGACCTTCTCGAACGCAACCTCGACCTCTGCCCCATAGCCGGATTCGATTCCGCCAAGCATAAAGCGATAACCAAACCAACTACAACGATGATTTTATTTCTGCACAATCCGTTTATCATAGTTTTGTATCCTTTTCTTCGTCTTCAATTTTCGTTTTACTAACTGGTTTTCGATGCCACCAGGTGGCCAGGACCGAGCCGGAGACGTTCATCCATGGGCCGAAGATGGCAGGCGCCAAAGCCGCCGGCGCGCTTTTTAGCACATTCATTGCCAGGCCAGATGCCATCCCGCCGTTCTGCATACCAACTTCAAACGCTACCGTCCGGCACGAACTTTCATCAAGTCGTGCGGCACGGGCAAACCAGTAGCCTAAAATGTAGCCAATGAAATTGTGGATGATTGCTGCAGCTATCAAATAGATCCCAACCGCCATCAAATCATCTCTGGAGCGTGCCGTAATGATGGCAATGATATAGCAGATACCCGCCATCGAAACAATAGGCAGTGCCTTGTCCATCCAGTTCTCTGGTCCTTTTAGCCAAACACTAATCACGAGTTTCGCAAGAGCAACCACACCAATCAGCAGAAGTCCGACGACGAAACCGTCTTTCGATAGCGAAGCCTCACCGTAAGTGATAACAGCCGAAGGCGCCAGGAAGCCTATGCACGCAGCCAACACTATAGTGACCAATCCAATTAGAGCCAAAACACTGCCCCGGGTGAAGGCTTTGTGTTGGCTGTATAAAATACGATTAGCAATCAAACCGGCAACTATCGGGACAATAATCATATTGATGATACCGAACATCATTCCCAGGAAATTTATCTCGATGAACTGTCCCGCCAGCTTGTCCATTAAAAACGGTGTCATGAGCGGCGAAACCAGAGTCGAGCAGGAAGTCATCGTAACCGACAAGGCAACATTACCGCCTGCCAGATATGTCATCAAATTGGATGCCACGCCGCCGGGACAGGAACCTATCAGGACAACACCAGCGGCAACTTCCGCCTGAAAGCCAAATGCCTTGGCCAGAACAAGACCAGTGAGTGGCATTACCGAAAACTGCAGGATGAATCCAACGAGGACCGGCCAGGGCATTTTGAACACACGCCCAAAGTCTGCCACGCTCAAGGTCGTCCCCATGCCGAACATAATAATCTGAATCAAAGGTACAATAAGAATCTTTAAATCGACACCGAACCAGGTCATGAAAGCCGCCGGATAAACCATCGAGGCAGTCACAAAAGCAAAGACCCAGACCGTAAAAGCAAAACTCTTGAGGAACGAATGACTCATACAATATAGAGCCAATGAACCAAACATGACGATCATTGCCGTCCCAATCCAGGCCCGACGGCCGATGACCAGCATGATGATTACCAATACCAAACAGAGAAAGAATACGAACTTGAAGTATCCCAGAAATGATTTTACTGTTTTCATGGTTCTCCCATATCAGTATTGATTATTGTCTATTGACCATTGACTAATAAAAGGAATGTTCGATAGCCCA
>Ga0209536_100004963_pt1 | contig 20886 bp, 16 predicted proteins | sample DeeMarSeWOR28_12_FD_187461 | JGI IMG/M metagenome (GOLD analysis project Ga0209536, IMG submission 187461) | Marine sediment microbial communities from White Oak River estuary, North Carolina - WOR-2-8_12 (SPAdes) (version 2) | ecosystem: Environmental > Aquatic > Marine > Intertidal zone >... | reverse complement strand
ATTCCTGAGGGGTACCCCATTTTTATCGACTGGAACCGTGCCCTCACCCTGCGTGGAGCAGCAAACCGCTTCCACCCTTGGACCCGCATCCTGCTTCCTCTTCAACAGCCGTCCGGTTGCTGACAAAAATGCCGCCCACCACTCATCTGGCGATTGCTCGGCACCACCATCCGGCGTGATCAGAAGGCGAACAGGTTCGGCTTCCCAGCCCAGCACCTTTCCGCTGATGGTGATCAGCGCCACTTTCATGCCAGATGTGCCCAGATCTACGGCGAGGATGAGTTTTTCCGTCATAGTAATTTCTCTTTACTTTATTTTTACCGGATCTTTCAATTGAGTCGTAATACCAACACTCAGTATTAACAATCCAAGCGCCAGCAGTAACGATGGTGTAAAGGAACCATCACTGCTTTTCATTGCTTCCATGATGTAAACAAAGACAACCGCAGCCTGCCCGAAAAGCTGGATTAGCCCGTTGGATGTCCCTTCAGGGGTGGGATAAGTAATCTCCGCAGCATATTGCATTCCAATTGGCAACGCGCTGACTAAGAAGAAGCCCATTAATGCAGCGGAACCAAAGAGCAACACACTGGAGGTGGCAAAGGTAATGCCAACCAGACCAGGAATTGCGCCAACAAATGCCAACGTCAAATAGAATTGACGTTTCCCCTGCTTGTCAGAAAGCGCAGGCAAGACAACCGCCCCAATCAAGCCACCAACGATCGTCAGCGCCCCAAGTGTGCCAGCATCATTGGGTGTAAATCCCCGCGGGCGGATGATGGCTTCAATCCAGGTAGTAAGGCCATTAAAGATACCCAACCCGATGAACGAAATAAGAAGATAGAGCCAGAAAGGCTTGATTTTGAGGGCGTGTTTCAGGCCTTCCAGCATCAGGGCACGCGTCTCTTCACCCGGGGCGCAAGGAGGCGTGGCTGGTTTTTCGCGCGCCAGAAGCAAGAATAAAACCGACGAAAAGGCAGCGATTCCGCCATAGATCATCTGTACGGTTGCGATCGACAACGTTCCAATCAAAACAGGCGTGAGCACCATACCCAGTGCAGCACCAACCAGATTTGCCAGAGTTATTAGCCCAACCGCGGTGGCACGGGTCTCGGCTGCAAACCACTTGGCTGGAACAGTGGTCCAGGCGTTGAGCAAGAAGGGTTGCGCAATTGCAATGCCAATCGTACTCCACAGAACGAGAGAATAATCTGTCCCTGCGAATCCGCGTAGCAAGCCGAAACCTCCCATCAAGACTGCGCCGATTCCAACCCCAATGCGGAATCCATAAGTGTCAATAACCCAAGAAACCGGAATAGAGAGTGGCACGAAGGCGATCATAAAGGCCATCGACAGCAGGCCGATCTGCAAGTCAGTCACACCGTAAAATTCTGCCGCCGGGCCTGTAATAGGGGCATAGGTGATCCACAACACCTGGATGGTCATGTTGATGAACATGAAGGCCCCTAACACCACCCAACGGTAGCCGTATAATTTGTATTTTTCAGCCATGCATGATCCTTTATTGAACCGCTAAGCATGCGACACTTGCGCCGCACGCAAGTGCGGTGAGATCGCAAAGCTTTTTTTTCTTAGCGTTCTTCGCGCTCTTTGCGGTTAATTCTCCTAACTAAACACCCTCGACACTGGATAGTACCGCTTCGAATTTTTCCAATGCTTCGTCAATAACTTCGTCCGTATCAGCCATGGACGTGTACATGCGTGAACCCGCCAAAGTAATCAAACCCTGAGACATATAGGCCGCGCCCATTTCCTCGATCATGTGCTTACGCGCCTTGATCTCTTTCAGTGTCTTAAGCGGATTCTTCAAATCCAGTAGCATCACACCGGATGTTTCTAAATGAACGATGCTACCCTGATTATAGGCTACAAAAGGTAAGTTGTACTTTTCAATAATAGCCTGTAATCCTTTGGTTAAACGGTCGCCCGCGCGCCCGGCAATGACCGGGGCATTGGTACGTTCCATTTCTTTCAAGGCGTAATATCCCGCCACACACGATAGCGGATTGGCTGAGAGCGTTCCGCCAATATAGGCACGTTCACCCGTCCCACCGATGCCGGGGGCAAAGGTGCTAATCACTTCGCGCCGCCCACCAACACCACCTGCCATTGGATAGCCGCCGGTAACACATTTGCCGAAGATGGTCAGATCAGGTTTAACATCGAAATAGCCCTGTGCCCCGCCCATACCAATGCGAAATCCACTCACCACTTCATCAAAGATAAGTAATGCACCAAACTCATCACATAATTCGCGTATTTTCTGATTGAAATCGAAAGGCACAGGCCGTGTCCCTGATTCTGGGCCAACCGGCTCAACGATCACAGCTGCTGTCCCGCCGCGCAAACGATTGACAATCAGTTTGCGTCGCAACGCAGACAAATTATTCGGGAAGAACTCCTGTGTATGTTTGTTTGCGCCGCGCGGAATACCGGTCGCTTCCATTCGTCCTGTGCCGGGGATATGCAATCCATACACCATCTGGTCAGACCAGCCATGATAGGCTCCACCGACCTTGATGACTTTCTTTTTCTTGGTATAAGTCCGAGCTGCACGAATGGCAGCCATCACCGCTTCTGTACCTGAACCCAGCATGCGAAACATCTCCACCGCAGGCATGTACTCACAGATCAGTTTTGCCAGCTTGAGCTCATACTCGTGGAAGAGCCCTGTTACCGGACCACAGGAATTGATGACTTCCATCACTTTTTCACGCACCAGAGCATAGTTGCTGCCCAACACAGTTGGGCCACCAGCCTGTAAAAAATCAATATAGCGGTTGCCGTCCACATCCCACATGTAAGCGCCTTCGGCCTTTTCAATCGCAATTGGGATAGGATAGTTGAACGCCAGGTTATGCTGCACGCCACCAGGGATGTATTGCTTGGCTTCATCTGTCAACATCTTGGACTTGACACATTGTTGATCGAAATAAGCCAGCACATTCTCCATCACGTCCCGTTTGATCGGGCGGATCGGTTGGCCGGTCAACTCTTTCAGGCGCGTATTGACAGTTTCTACATCTAAGTATTCTGAAATTGCGTATTTATGATTACTCATTATTATTCTCCACCGGTCTCAAAATCACCAGCCTCGACTTTTTTCTGGTCCTTACGCAGCTTGGCAAATGCAATCTCTCGTACAGCCAGCGGAATTTTGCTGACCTTGCGTTCCGAGCAGATCGCCAACAGGTAAGCCAGCGCACATTTTTCCAGGATTTCAACATTGTGGACAGCACGCTCCATATCGTGCCCGAATATCAAAGCGCCGTGATTTTGCATCATGAACGCATTATTATGATTTTTGACATGCTTCGCAACCATATTTTTCAGCATCCCCGTCCCAGACGGTGCATACGGGATGATATCCACGCTTCGTCCCAGGAACCGGGCCTGCTCGTCAAACAAGGGCGGTATCGGCGCCTTGATCAGTGTCAGCGCACTGGCGTAAACCTGATGCGTGTGAACAACTGCGTTCACATCCCCACGCACCTGAAAGATGGTAGCGTGCATGGCTGCTTCGACCGAAGGCTTCAACTCGCCTTCGAGTGGATTCAGATCAAAATCCAGGATGCAGACATCGTCCGGGGTCATTTTCATGTAATCGAAATTAGATGGGGTGATGGCAAAGGCTTCACTCCCGAGAATACGCATGGAAATATTTCCTCCGGTTGCCTTCAAATATCCCTTATTAACTAGCTCCTGTGCTGTTTGCACAATGAGCTGTTTTGCAAATTTATATTGGCTCACAAAAATCTCCCTATACACATTAGAAGTTGTAAAAATTATAGAGCACCATCTTGACAGTGTCAAGATTTGGTCTTAAGATTTACCTATGTCTGCGACCACATATCATCATGGTGACCTGAAGAATGCGCTGATTAAAGCCGGGGTGGAGATTTTAGCAAGCGAAGGGCTTGGAGGGCTGAGTCTACGCAAGGTGGCGAAGCAGGCCGGGGTGAGTCACGCTGCGCCCTATTCCCATTTTGTAGACAAACAAGCACTCATCGCGGCTATTTCTACCGAGGGGTTCAAGCAGCTCTACGTCCAGATCGAATCCGTGTATGAAACGTACCAGGAAGACCCGGAAACTTTGCTCATTGAAACTGCCTGGGCCTACGTCCAATTTGCATTGAACAAGCCCGACCGTTTCAAGCTTATGTTTTCCAGCGTGCTTGAAAAGGAAAAGGAGTACGCTGAGTTTGTGGAAATTTCTCAGGAAAATTTCTCTCAATTGGCGAAAATTGTTGAGAAGTGTCAACAGGCAGGGATTCTCAAAAGTGGCGCGTCAGATGTGGTGGCGGTGAGTGTATGGAGCACAGTTCATGGGTTCACTTCCTTGCTGCTTGAAGGTCAAATATCTCATACTGTGCTTGAAAAGGCTTCTTTAAAAGATTTATTAGTTCTTATTCTCTAGGTATTCAATTAAATTCAAGCCATTTCATCTTTATCTTTTTTCCGTTAGGTATTTTAAGAAGTTCAATGGCGGGTAAGCATTTCCGTCTCGATCTCGTCCTCTTCATCCTTGTTGATCGAATATTTGGAAAGGAAGAAAAGACCCAACGCAATCATGATCGCTGGAACCAATTCCGGTTGAGTATATTTATCATGAAACGGTTCTTTCAGCTGTTTCCCAGTTCAAATACAATTCTTTTCCCTTTGCCTGGATATATATCTCATTAGGATCAAATTCTGCTTGCACATAAGGATTATCATATCGAGGATAATCTTCTACAACTACAATCTCACCGTCAACCGTAAGCGGACCATCCCACCCGAATCGGACCAAGCCGATACCTGGTGCCTGGTATTCGACATTCTGCCCATCGAAAGCCAGTTCCGCTGAACTGATCGCCTCGATAAATTGTTCGAATGAACCATCATCGTCTTTGCGCCCCAGCTGACAGAGCCAAATGTTTTGCTTACCCAAGGCAATCACTTCACGATCAAAATCTTCTGGATCTTTACGAATATTATGACCTTCTAATTCCAAACCATCAACATTCCAGAAATAGGGTTGTTTTGAATATAGGGCCAGATACCCTTCGTCTTTGCGGGCAAAAATCCAGCTATCTTTTTCAACCAATTCATCAAACTGGTCTTTCGGTACCCAGGCATGAGTATAAAAATTCTTGATGGGTATATACAATCCGGGGAATAGTTTTTCAATATTGTAGATACTGATATTCAAATTCTTTACCTGTACAGAGCGCGGCAAAATCCCAGATCCTTCCCAGTAATTAGGGGATGCCTCGCCGATGCGTCCGGGATGCGTTGTAAAACAAACCGCATTCGGTGCGAGCGTTGCCTGCCAGATATGATGCTGGTCGCCGCCAAAGCCTTTGCGATGGTCCTGCGCAGTGGAGAGCATGTAATCTGGGGTCTTGTAGGTATAAATATCTGGCTCATCTCGCATGTTGCGGCAGACATCTTTTTCGAGAAAACGGGCAAGGGGTTTGATTAGTTTTAGTGCACGTAAGGCTTTCAGGAATCCTTTGAAAGGTTTGAACTCATAGAAAAATTCATTTTCCCACCAGTTGAAGGCATCGAACATCTTGATCGTGGTTGCTGCTGTAGTAGGATGCAAATAGCCTTCGTTATTGTAGAAAATCATTCCATCTTCGAGCGACTCATAATCCCAACTCCATTTTTCATGATCCTGAACAAGAAATCCCGCCTTTTGACGATTGACATAAGTGGCATTTTTGTTCTGAAATATTTCATGTAGCACTGGAGGCGCTTCATATGTGCTGAGGGCAAAACTTGGAGCGGCCATATTGTCGAACCCCGAATAGATGCCATTTCCGAAAACCAACTTCATCGTATCGGTTGTGCCTTCATTATCAGCCCATTTCTTTGCATTCTCGTAGGAGCGTCCATGCGTGGAGCCGAATACACCCTTGAACTGGTTCAGGGCCATGTCCAGCAAGATAAGGTCGATGATCTTGGTAGCCTTCTCGCGAATTTCATCATCTTCGCAGAAGTCATGCAGGGATATTAGTGCACCCAGGTCTTCTTCATAGTAAATATGCGATAGCCATTCATTGAAACCGGTCTTGAAGCGCATGGCCAGCCAGCGCAAAATGCGCGGGCGATTGCGTTCCATCTTTTCATGCCCGCTCTCGCCGGTGTTGGTAAACGTTTCATTGGGATACAGTTGACCGGAAAGATAAGCCGCCGAAGAGAACAAAATATAGTGGTTTTCCGTCCAAGTGCACATCGAATCAATGCCCGGTTCATCGGGCCAATATTTGAAATTCAGGATGGTTTCTCTGGCTGCGTTCAATAATTCCTGTGAAGGGGGATGTTTCAATTTCAGTTCTCTAACATGTGGTGACTTCGCTTCTCTTCCCGGGTCGAACTGGTACAGCAACCGCAATACAGAGTGGGCCACAAAATCCGAGCAATCTTTCCGCTCATTGATGAAATCTAGTGCGCTGAAAATATAACCCTCGTGTGCCTGGCCTCCCCCCACCATGCGGATCAGTTCATACCAGATGGTTCGTGTGTTGGTTGGCGCAGGGTTGTGCAGCACGTGAGCGATGTGTTCCTCGCGGCGCTCTTCGTAAGTAGTTGTTACCGAACCTGCAGCGTAGGTGTCAGGGTGCGGTTCCTTCGGGTATCCCGCAGGTGCTGTTCCTTTCGCTTCTATTCTGTATTGTGGTTGGGCATGAACTGTAGTCATGTTTTCTCCGGTTTATTTACTGAATTGTCGAGTCCCTTGCTTAAAATCGAGTTCAAGGGTCTTGCCATCATGTGTGATGAGATAAGATCCGCTGCCAAACTCGACCTGAGTATAGGGATTATCAAAGCGGGGATAGCCAGATAAGGAGATCGGTTGCCCATTGACCGTTAAGTCTCCATCCCAATCAAAGGCTACTTCCCCAATGCCCGGCGCATCATAGCGGACGTTCAGGCTTACCACCGTTAAATCGGATTTCGACACAGCTTCAACAAAGTCTGCAAAAGAGCCATCCACGCTTTCTCGCCCAAGTTGACAGATCCAGACATTCTTGTAACCCGGAGCAACGATCTCCTGCCCTGCATCAGTACCCTCAATGATCCACTGGTAGGGTTGGTCAGAGTAGAGTGCCAGATAACCATCGTCAACATGACCGAAGATCCAGCCATCCTGCTCAATCACTTCGTCAAAAGCCCATTTCGGAAAAAAAGCGTGTGTGAACGCATAATGACGCATTTCCAGTGGTTTGGGTGCAGATGGATAGCGGGGGATGTCGTATAACGCGATGAGCAGATTTTCATATTGTCCCGTTCGCGGTTGACGCCCGTTCGCCATCCAATAAGATGGGCGATGGCTCCCCTCTACTTGCAGGGAATCTGGATTGTTGGTAAAGACTACGGCATAGGGGCTCAACGTCGCCTGCCAGATATGTTGTTGGTATCCTTTCTCTCCGGGACGAAAACTCTGGGCTGACGAGAGCATGTAGTCAGGAGTCCGATACGTGACCTTGTTCACTTCGCCCATATAGACACCGTTCGGGTCGGGGTCAAGGAGACGGCTGGCAGCTTCAAATCCATTGATCGCTTTCAAAATATCGGCAACATCTTTCAGGTCTCTGAAATCGGGGTAATGCCACAAATCCCACTCATCCGCGGTCTGGATGGTCAGGTTTATGGCTTCGGGAATGGTGAACATGCCCATGCCCCAAAAGCGCGGGGTGTCGTTGATGTCGGTGATGTCCATGCCGTAGTTGGCGGCATCTTCGATGTTGAAGGAGTGTCGTTCGAAGTTGAGATATTCTTCGGGGTTATCCAAAGCCAACACCTGAATGACGGGCGGCACTTCATAATTGCGGCTGGTTGCCAGTGTTACCGCACCCATATTACTGGTAGTGGTGAATTTGCCCTGTCCCCATGCCAGTGCAGCGATGGTTGTCATGCTGCTATTCGCAGAGCGGATCGATCCGGCTGTAATGCGTCCTGATGAAGTAGAAAATTGACCGTATAAGGAATCAACCGCGAAGTCGAACAGGATCACGTCTACCATCATTGCAGCGCGAGTGGATACTTCGAAATCTTCGGCGAAATCGACCAGATTGATGAGTGGGGCAAGGTCTTCAGGATAGTAGGTTTCTGAATCCCATTCTGAAAAACCTGTGCGTGCGCGCAGGTCGATCCACTGCACGAGCAGTTGTCGTCCATGCTCCATGTGCCAGCGACCGGTTTCCCCATTATTAGTAAAGACTTCATCAGGGAAGGTTTGTCCTGCCAGATATTCGATGCTGTGGTTCAGGATCTGATGATTCTCGGTCCACATCTCCACGTAGGTGGTATTCGGTTCATCCAGCCAGAATTTCCAGTTCAGGATGGCATCCTTTATGGCGGTTTCCTGATCGGGCATCAGTTTTCTCGTGCCAGCGTTCATCAGGTACAGTCGCAGCAAGGCAGTCATGTAAAAATCGGAGGGGTCTTCGCGATTATTGACGAAATCCAATGCTGCTTGGAAGGAGGCGGGGTTGATGCTTTCAGCGCCTGCTTCTAGTTTGACGATATCTGTCCACACGCCGCCACGATCATCGGATGTGGGCTGGGTCAGCACCCAGTCGTAGTAGAGTTGACGCCGTTCGGAAAAGGTTGGGGCAATGGGCATTTTGTTGAAGGGCGTATCTGCTGCGGTGGGCCGGGCAGGTTCAGGGTCGCCTTCGCGCAGCGGGGGCATCTCTGGTCGCACCGCTACGAAAAGGTCGAAGAGAATAGCGCCGACTAAGATGACCGCCAGAAAAAATAAAAACCTGCGGTGTTTTCTCATAGTTGTTCTCATACTATTTTCCGATTAATATTTCTTTTAACTCATTCCCACCTTCTTCAGGTTCTTCCCCTTTGCGAACGGCTGCCAAATAAGCGTTCAGTCGATTGTGCAAGGCGGGCGTAAGCGGGAAGCGGGCTGCAAAGAAAAGCGCAAATACGAGCAGCACGATGGGCAGTAGCATGAAGATTAAGCGCAGCACAAGCAGGAAGGTGTCCGATTGCGGTTGTTCGATCAGCTTCGTGGCGCCATCAATGGTTTCCTGAACCGGCGGAACATAACCAGCCCAGCCGATGACGTTCGAAACGGCAAAGATAGCCAGCGCCGAACTGAACTTGCGGATGAACGTGACCAGCGCAGCATAGATGCCCTCTCGCCGTTCGCCGCTGGCGAGTTCATCCACGTCGGGAATATCGGGGAAGATGGCATAGATCATCACAACGATACCCCCTGTACCAAGACCGACTACCGATGCGAAAACATAAACCCAGAAAGTGGCATTGTCAGGGCTTAGCAGGAAGCTAAAGAGCATGGCAACAACCCAAATCACCAGACCTAGAATATAGCTCTTGCTTTTGCTGGTGCGTTTGCTGTATGCGATATACAAGGGCAATGAAACCACCTGGGCGATCAGCAGCGCACCGTTGACGAAGCTGACCTCACCACTCCGTTGCAAATAGTATTTGACAAAATAAGCCACGATAGTGCTGACCGTGTCAATCGCGACGAATGCGAAGAGATACATTGCCAAGGTATAGACAAAAGTACGGTTTTTGAAGGGTTCGATGAAGGCTACTTTCCAATCAAAGGGTTCGGGCGGTTTCTGAAATTCGGGGCGTTCCTTAACTGCTGAAATAGTAGCAAGAAAGGGCAAAGCAAAGAACGCGCCGAAGGCCAACCCCATGACGATATATCCCTGATGGATGTCGGGGAATATTTTGACGATTTCAAGCGGAAGAAGCGCTGCGGCGATGGATGCCACGGTCGAGAAGAAAATACGGATGGAACTGAGCGAGGAGCGTTCGTGGTAGTCGAGCGTGATCTCGGAATGCAGGGCGTTGTAGTTGAGCATCACAATCGAAACTACTGTTGAGAAGAATAGATAACTTAGCATGACAGAAATAAAACGAGTTGTTTCCGACTCCATGCTGTATGGGTAAAAGAGGGCAAAGAAGGAAAGAAAGACCAGAGGGATACCTGCCATCAGGTAAGGGCGACGACGTCCCAGTTTGGTGCGGGTGCGGTCAGCAATAATTCCTTCGAGTGGATCAGTGATCGAGTCGTAAATCTTGCTGATCAGGATGACCGTGCCGGCCAGCGCAGGGGAGATGCGCACCACGTCAGTCAGGAAGATCAGGTAATAAAAACTGATTACTACGCCTGAGCCACCACCATAAATATCGCCCAAGCCATAACCGATCTTTTGCCAAGTGGTTAGTTTTTCAGATTTTGCTTCCACACTCTCCTCCTTATATTTATTCACCAAAGATACACAGAGATGAATATAAATCCCTGTTCATCTTCGTTCAGCACGGGTTAGATTTTAATGCTTTCTCTTTTACCCGAAAGTGCTGAGCGGTAAATCCCGTCTACCGCAGCTAGCACGGGCAATGTCTCGTGCGCAGGGATCAGGTAGGGCTTCTCTTCCAGTACCCAATTTGCAAACCCTGCCAGACTTCGCTGTAAAGCATGAACACCCCGTTCAGGCGGGCGTTCCTTGCGGACTTTCGTCCCGATGAACTTGACATGCGGAAACGGACGGTCTGCATACTTCGCCGTTCCTTTTTTTCCATACGCTTCAATCGTGACCGTTTGCTCGGTCGCCGCCACCATGCTGGATACTACACTGATTAATGTCCCGCCGCTAGATTCGATAATCCCATGTGTGAGTGTGTCCACTTCAACTTCAAACCTGGGTGTGGATGTGTAACCCACCGCTGATACGGGTTCCTCACCCAATGCCCACAACGCCACATCCAAAAAGTGACTGCCTTGCGTGATCAGTGTCCCACCGCCAGCCTGGGCAATGGTTTTATGCCATGGAGCGCCATCGAAATAATTTTGTTCCCGATGCCAGGGGATATTGATTCGGATGGAATGAACATTCCCCAGCGCTCCAGTTTGGACAGCGCGTGCCAGGGAATAGCAACTGCTATCGTAACGATATTGATAATTCACTCCGACTTTGTGGTCTACTACCGTTTCAACAAGCTTTTCCCCCTCCTCAAGCGTCCGCGTGATAGGCTTCTCCACAAACACAGGTTTTCCAGCCTTCATAGTAGTTATGATCATTTCATAATGCAGGTTATGCGGTACAGCCAAATAGACAGCCTCTACATCAGCTTTGGATAACATCTCAGCATATTCCGTGTATGTCTGTGGGATGCGGTGACGTTTGGCAAAGTTCAGCGTTCGCTCTTCATTAACATCACAACAGGCAGATAACTGAACCTGTGGCACCAACCTGCTAACCCATGCCGTAAAGCCCGCAACGTCACCGCAGCCAACGATTCCAAATTTAAGTTTTCTCACGATTCACACACCCATGAAAGCCCTTTTCGCAAAACCTTCTGATAAATTTTATTTTTTATTGCTGCAGTAAGGTGGCCGGGAACAGCATAGCACACTCGTCCCTTACCATATTGATGCGTCCAGACCGTAGGGATTTCCTGCTCTTCATGTGTAGATGTGAAATGCGCTGTGATTCCAGGCTGGAGTTCATGGATGTAGAGTTCATCTCTAACCGTGAAAGCTGGAATCCCGGCGAAGATATCACTATCGGCAACGGGCTTTACTTCAAAAGATTCCACTGGGCCATGACCGGTAAAGCGTCCACCAAGGATATCGAAATAGTGCTTTTGTTGTTGGAACGATGCTGTGGCTGAGTGGACGCCCAATAACCCTCCGCCGTTGGAGACGAATTGGTCTAACTTTGCCAAGGCCGCTTCTGAAATCTTCTTATGGTGAATATAAATCACCATTGCTGAGAAAATGTCAAGATCGCTGGGCAGCTTTTCCATTGAACGGATGTGATGAAATTCAAATCCGGCTGGCTCCGCCAATGTTTGGAGCAAGGCTTTTTGCGCTAAAAGCGGTGGATGAAAGAATCCATCTGTAACAAAAATAACATTTTTCATTTCTTTTTACTTCTTTCGATATATGTGCATTGAATTTTTTTTGTAAAGGCACCCAAAGGATAGCAAAGATACATGGACAATTAGTTGGAGATCACAGGTTCAAGTTTATCAAAAAAACCGGGATGCGTTTGCATCCCGGTTTTTTTGACACCGCTGCCCTCAACGGCGGGGAATTGTCATTTGCTTCTCAAGTACTCATCAATGGCTTTGGCAGCTTTGCGTCCGCCGCGCATGGCGGTTACGACCAGGTCGGGGCCGGTCACACAGTCGCCTGCGGAGAAAACGCCTTCGCGGCTGGTAGCGCCGGTTTCGTGATCTTCCACTTTTACGAGACCCCAGTTGTGGGTTTCCAGGTCAGGGGTTGTCTTGCCAATGATCGGGTCGGGCCAGTAGCCTAACGCCAGGATAGCCGTATCACAGGCTACGCTAAAGTTGGAGTTTTCCACAGGCACAGGGCGGCGGCGGCCTTTGGCATCCGGTTCGCCCAGCACCATTTCGATGCACTCCACAGCAGCCAGGTGTCCGTCTTCGCCTGCAATGAACTTGACCGGCTGGGTCAGGAAGCGATACTTGGCACCTTCGTCTCTGGCCATTTGGCGATCTTTTACGCCACCCGGCATTTCGGTTTCAGTACGACGGTATAGGCAGGTCACTTCATCGGAGCCCATTCGCAGCGCAGTGCGTAAGCAATCGGACGCGGTATCGCCGCCGCCGATGACTACTACGCGGTTTCCGACTTCGAGCGGTTCCAGCATATCAGGCGGAAGCATGCTGACATCCACATTGCCGCGGATCAAAAAGTCCGTAGCTTCGTAAACGCCCGGCAAATCGGTCCCCGGGGTGTCTTCCATCTTGGCGTCGATTTCTGAGCCAACGCCGATGAAGATCGCATCGAACTTGTCTTTTTCAAGCAGGTCATCGATCGTTTTGTCTTTGCCTATATAAGTATTGGGAACGTACTTGACCCCGGCGCGCTCGAACTCTTCCCACTTCTCGAACCAGACATCTTTAGGGAGTTTGAAGTTGGGAATGCCGTAAACCAGCAAGCCACCGGGTGCAGGCTTGGACTCGAAGATGGTTACTTCGTGACCCATCTGAACCAGGATGTCTGCGCAACCCAAACCGGCCGGACCCGCGCCGATGATGGCAACCTTCTTGCCAGTGGGCGTGCCAAGCGGGATGATACGACCTTCCGTGCGACGCTTGTAATCAACTGTAAAGGTTTCCAACTCACCGCATAGTACAGGTTCATGGCTTTTATTGAGCACACATGAACCCTGGCAGAGCACTTCGTGCGGGCATACGCGTCCGCACATCTCAGGCAGTGAACTGGTTTGGTGGTATAGATCAGCCGCTTCAGCGAATTTCCCCTGCTCGATCAGCCACATGGCAGAGGGGATATCGTTGTTCACCGGGCAGGCTACCATGCAGGGCGCCGGATCCGGACAATGGATACAGCGCGCAGCTTGTACCATCGCTCGTTCGGGCGTGAATTCGATCACGACACCATCGAAATCACAGGTGCGTTCTTCTGGAGTGCGCAAATCAAGATCGAAGAAAGGTTTATTAACGCGTTCCTTACGGTCAATATCCAGGAACTCACTGGGTACAGCCTGCATGCAGTCCTCCAAAAAGTATCGCTAAAAATGTTATGTGATAATACCTAAACTTATTGCGTACAGGCAGGCTCGGATGTCACCAAAGTGGACGACAAGTGTCACATTTTCAACTGTGTAAGATTCCTGTATAAATCCCCGTACCGTATTATAAAATTCTAATCATTGTAGGGTAAAATTTCAAGTTGGCAGAGTTTGGCTCTGTGGAGGTCACATATATGTTTGAATTTTTCAAAAAACGAAAAAAAATCGTCATCCCGTTGGCAGTTATTCTGGTTCTCGTTGGGTTGTTCCTGGTCTTCCGCCCCGGCGGAGGCGAACAGGCGGGACAATTCCAGACCGCAACCATTGAGCGAGGCAATTTGACAGCCACTGTTGGGGCTACGGGCACCGTTCGTGCGCGGCAGACAGGCACCCTGGTCTGGCAAACTGCCGGAACAGTGGAAGATGTCAATGTGGAAATCGGTGACCAGATACAGGCCGGCGATGTACTCGCATCCATCTCAAAAACATCCTTACCGCAGAACATCATCCTGGCCGAGGCGGAAATGGTATCAGCACAGCGAGCCCTGGATGATCTGCTGAAGTCTGATACCGCCCGTGCGCAGGCCTGGATCGCCATGCGTAATGCAGAAGAGGCCTTCGAAAAAGCCTACGATTATCGTGATGCTTTGAATTATCCGGTTAAAAGGACACGGGTTGTTATGGTGAAAGAAAAAACCCCTTACGGCCTGGTAGACGTACCTAAGACTAAAACCTATAAGGTCGAGGGCACCGACGAAGAAAAAGCTGAAGCAGACGCCGACCTGGCCTTGAAGGAAGCTCAATATGAAGATGCCAAACGCGCCTATGAACGCATAGCGGATGGCCCCAACCAGGACGACCTAGCTGCCGCACAAGCACGCGTAGACGCTGCCCAGGCCACTTTAGACCTTGCGCATCTGACCGCCCCCTTTGCTGGCACCGTTACCGAAGCGAATCCTCTTCCCGGCGACCAGGTGGTTGCTGGCGCAATGGCCTTCCGTGTGGATGACTTGAGCAGCTTGCTAGTTGACGTAGAGCTTTCTGAAGTCGATATCAATAGTGTGACTGTTGGTCAGACAGTAACCTTGTCGTTCGATGCCATCTTAGGACAGGAGTATGAAGGGCAAGTGATCAAAGTCTCGCAGGCTGGCACCCTTGTTGGTGGTGTGGTTAACTTCACGGTGACCGTCGAACTTACAAATGCTGATGAACTTGTAAAGCCTGGCATGACGGCTGCGGTCAATATTGTGGTGAAAGAGATCAATGATGCCGTGCTCGTGCCCAACCGTGCAGTTCGTCTGGCAGATGGCGATCGTGTTGTCTATATGATGGGCGAAGACGGTACGCCAGATAAAGTTGAAATCCGTCTGGGGGCCTCGTCTGATACCATGAGTGTCGTGGTAGGCGGCGATTTACAGGAGGGTGACGAAATCATCCTTAATCCCCCGGTGGAATTTCAGGGAGGCGGTGGGCCGCCCTTTTAGGGGCAGGTATAGTATGGATAACGTTATTGAAGTACGCGATATCACCAAAGTCTATACAATGGGAGAGGTTGAAGTCCATGCATTACGTGGGGTCTCGTTCAACATTGAGCGTGGCGAGGTGGTATCTATTATGGGACCGTCGGGGTCAGGAAAGTCAACTTTGATGAACATGTTGGGTGCCTTAGATCGGCCCACAGCAGGAGAGTATTATCTGGACGGTGAGCTTGTCTCCAGCCTGACGGACGATCAGTTAGCAAGGATTCGCAACAAGAAAGTTGGCTTTGTTTTCCAGAGCTTCAATTTACTCTCGCGAGTATCTTCTCTTGTGAACGTGGCACTACCTCTGCGGTATGCGGGCATAACCAGCGGACGCCGCGACCTTGCCAGGGAAGCCCTGGAAGCGGTTGGTCTTGGTGATCGCGTGACTCATAAACCTTATGAGCTTTCCGGTGGCCAGCAGCAGCGCGTCGCAGTGGCGCGCGCCATTATCAACGATCCATCCATCATCATGGCAGATGAGCCAACTGGCAATCTGGATTCCAAGGTTGGGCAGGAAATTATGGATTTGCTGCTTTTGCTCAACAAAGAGCGTGGTACCACCTTGATCATTGTTACTCATGATCCCAACATTGCTGCCCAAACTGGACGGGTCATCCGCTTACTTGATGGATCATTAGACTTAAGTGATAACGGGAATAAGTCAAACGCTAAGAAAAACATCAATGCAAAGAAGCAAACCACGGCAAAGATTGATGCAAAGAAAACCAAAAAAGGAGGCGAGAAATGAATCTTGCCCAGACTTTTTTGGAAGCTTTAGAAAGTTTGAATGGCAACAAGTTACGTTCCGGTTTAACGGTGCTAGGCATCGTCATCGGTGTTGCAGCTGTAATTGCCATGCTGTCCGTTGGTCGCGGCGCGGAGGAGTCTATCACTGGTTCGATTAGCGGTATCGGTACCAACCTGTTATTTGTTTTCCGTGGTGATTTCAGCGAAACCATCCGTAACCCCAAACCCCTGACACTCGGTGATGCGCAGGCAATTGGTGACCCATTCCAGGCACCCTCGGTGGCGGCAGTTGCACCCGCCTTGCAGGGCAACGCAGAAGTCGCTTTTGGTGGGGAACGCACCACAACGCAGATCATTGGAGCCACACCTGAATACTTTTCTGTTAGGAATTATCTTGTCGCAGAAGGTGACTATATAACGGAAGAACATATTCTGGGACGCGCTTCAGTAGTGGTGCTTGGGCCGGATGTGGCCGATAAGCTTTTTGACCGGCGAAATGGAATTACCGGGGAGACTGTGAGGATCGAAGGGCAGCCTTTTCGGGTGCTGGGTGTACTTGAATCGAAGGGCGGCGGAAGCTTTGGTAGCCAAGACGACCTGATAATTGTCCCATTCAGCACCGCGCAAGCCCGTCTGATCCGTCGCAGTTCGAATGACCGCGTGGATATTATCTTGGTACAGACAGTGGATGCCGAATCAGTGGATCTGGCCGTTGAAGAGATTTCTCAGATTTTGCGTACTCGTCATCGTACGCCCATTGGCGCAGATGATTTCACCGTCTTCTCCCAGCGAGACCTTCTCACCACCTTCGAGTCGATTACCGGAATTCTGACGATCTTCCTGGGTGGTATTGCAGCCATCTCCCTCCTGGTGGGTGGTATCGGCATCATGAACATCATGCTGGTTTCGGTCACCGAGCGTACACGTGAGATTGGCCTGCGCAAAGCGTTAGGCGCGCGCAAACGCGATATCCTGATCCAGTTCCTGACCGAATCATCTTTGCTCAGTCTGATAGGCGGCATCATAGGTATTGCATTTGGCTGGTTTATTGCCTATGTTGTTGGACAGATCGCCGCTGCCACCAACACCGATTTCACCCCAGTTGTTGGAACAGATGCAATTTTGTTGGCCACGCTCTTCTCGGCGGCAGTTGGTCTGTTCTTTGGGATATACCCTGCCAGCCGCGCTGCCAATCTCGAGCCGGTTGAAGCATTGAGGTATGAATAAAGGAAATCCCTCCTCAGAAGGGTTACTCAACAAATTTTTATCGGTTAAAATCGACGTATGCCCGACTACAATATTCTCATCGCAGATGGCCTGGAGGAAAATGGACAGGCCATTTTGCGTTCATCAGCCAGTGTAGATGATCGTACCGGCATTTCTTCCGAAGAATTATTGCAAGCTATCCCTGACTATCAAGCTGTCATCGTTCGCAGCCGGACAAAGCTAACTGCTTCCGTTTTTCAGGCCGCTTCCAGGTTGAAAGCAATCGGGCGGGCTGGCGTCGGTATAGATAACATCGACCTGGAAGCTGCCAAAGCGCATAGTGTGACGGTGGTCAACGCACCCATGTCCACATCTCTGGCGGTTGCCGAGTTGACCTTAGGGCTTATGCTTGCAATGGCACGCGAAATCCCGCGCGCGGATGCCGGCATGAAGCAGGGGGGCTGGCTCAAGAAAGAACTGGCGGGAACAGAACTATATGGTAAGGCACTCGGCATTATTGGGATGGGCCGTATTGGCGCGGAGGTAGGGAAACGCGCATCATCTTTCGGTATGACGCTGCTGGGCTACGATCCGCTCATCCCCGCTGAAGAGATCGCGCGCCGCGGGGCTGAACCTGTGAGTCTTGATGAATTGTACGCCCGTGCAGATTACGTCTCGCTGCATCTACCGCTCACAGACGCGACACGTTCGATGGTGGATCAGCAGGCTTTCGGGAGCATGAAGCGCGGAGTCCGCATCGTCTGCGCGGCGCGTGGTGGCATCATTGATGAGTCTGCTTTGCTGGCGGCGCTGGAGTCCGGTCAAGTGGCTGGCGCAGCGCTGGACGTCTTTGACACCGAACCACCCGGCGCAACGGAACTGGTCAGGCATCCGAAGGTGATCGCCACCCCACACGTCGGTGCACAGACCGCAGAAGCGCAATTACGCGCTTCGGAAGATATTGCCAATGAAGTGCTGGCGGCTTTGAACGGCGAGCCGCTGCGTTGGAAGATTGTCTAATATTTGTTGTTCGACCAGCAGTTGCCCGTCCTGGCGATCCGGGCCAGGGAACTGCTGGTCGAACAACATGGGAAATTCAAGGAGAATTAATGTCTGAAAAACTGAAACAACTCAAGACCCTGTTAGCCGAAGTGGCCGACCTGAATGCTACTCAGGCTGTGCTTGGCTGGGACCAACAAACTTATATGCCGCAAGGCGGCAATGAAGCGCGCGGAAACCAACTCGCTACAATTGGCAAGATCTCACACCAGAAGTTCACTTCGGATGAGATCGGAAAACTGCTTGGCGACTTGGAAAAGGAATACGAAGGTGCTGACCCCGACTCTGATGATCTGCGCTTACTCAAGGTCACGCGTCACGATTATGATCAGGCCACCCGCGTACCCTCGGAATTCGTAGCCGAGTTCGCGGTGGTCACCAGCAAGGCTTTCGAAGCCTGGATGGAAGCCCGTGGTAAATCGGACTTCTCCATCTTCCAGCCGCATCTCGAAAAAATAGTGGAACTGAACCAGCGTTATGTTTCATTCTTCCCACCTGCGGATCATCCATATGATGTACTGCTCGACCAGTTCGAGCGCGGCATGAAGACCGCCGATGTCAAAGCGATTTTTGATGCGCTGCGCCCACAACAGGTGGAACTGCTCAGGGCCATCGCTGAAAAGCCACAGGTGGATGATTCCTTCCTGCATATCGAATACGATGAGCAAAAAATGTGGGATTTCAGCGAAGTTATCGCCACCAAGTTTGGTTACGATTGGGAGCGCGGACGGCAGGACAAGTCAGCGCATCCATTTACAACCAATTTCAGCATCAACGATGTGCGCATCACCACCCGCTTTGAAGAAGATAATCCCACTGTCATGCTCTTTAGCACCATGCACGAGACAGGGCACGGGCTCTACGAACTGGGCAGCAATCAGGCCTATGAGCGCACCCCGCTGGCTGGCGGCGCATCGCTGGCTGTGCACGAATCACAATCGCGTATGTGGGAGAACCTGGTCGGGCGTTCGTTACCGTTCTGGGAGTATTTCTACCCTGAGTTCCAAAAACTGTTCCCTGAGCAGGTTGGGAATGTAGATTTGGAAACTTTCTACAAGGGCATCAACAAAGTTGAGTCATCTCTCATCCGTGTCAATGCCGACGAAGCCACCTATAACATGCACATCATGCTGCGACTCGAACTCGAGATCGGTATGGTGGAGGGCACCGTAAAGGTCAAAGACCTGCCTGAAATCTGGAACGCTAAGATGAACGACTATCTCGGCATCGCTCCCCCAGACGACGCCAAAGGTGTTTTGCAGGATGTCCACTGGTCGGGTGGTATGCTGGGCTACTTCTCCACTTACGCCCTCGGCAACCTGATCTCGGCCCAGCTTTGGGAAAAGATCACTACCGACATCCCTGATCTGTCAGATCAGTTCCGTGCAGGCGAGTTTGGCGCTTTACTCACATGGCTACGTGAGAAGATCCACGTGCACGGCAACAAATTCGAGCCGCAGGAATTGGTCCAACGCGTGACCGGATCAAAGATAGACTCGGCAGCTTATGTCCGTTATCTGAAACAGAAATATAGCGAGATTTACGGACTGTAACCACGTTGCTCTTCTAAGGGTTTAGCCCCCAGGGGAGCGCTAGAATATATGTAGACGCCCCGTTTACTCTGCAATGCAGGATGTATAATGGGGCGTCTTTGACTTATGAAACCTAAAACTCTCCTACGCATATCTTTGCTCGCCTCTCTCCTCGGACTTCTGTCTGCTTGCGTGCCCCCCAGCGCGGATACTGGCCCCACACCGTTCCCGCCTGAACACTTCCCGACGGTGGTTGTCCTGACCGGGCAAGCTGCCATGGCGACCAACCTGGCCGGCACCCCCAGCCTGACACCCACGCAAACGCTCACGCCAACATTGACGCCAACCCCTACTGATACGCTTACACCTATCCCAACCGACACGCCCACCCCCTCACCCTCTGCGCCCATCGCGCAGATTCGCATCCAGGTGCCGGGGCCGATGTCAAAGGTCACATCACCGATGCTTTTGCGCATGCAGGTGGTCTCTGGCGGCAGTGAGTTGGTGCAGGTCGACTTGCAGGGCGAGGATGGCCGTCTGTTGGCTCGCAAGCTCGAGCGCGTTCCAAGCTGGCCGGGCGGCTATTACGTCTCCTTCAAAATTCCCTTCGAAGTCCGCACTGCAGCCGAAGTGGGACTCATCACCATCAGCACCAAGGACGATTTTGGCCGCATCCAAGCCCAGTTAGGTATGCGCGTGCTGATGCTGTCAGTTGGTACGGACGAGATCACGCCTGAAGGAGATTCTTCAGAGCGTGCCGTGTTCTATACGCCGCCCAAAGAGGATGCCGTTGCTATGGATGGCGTCGTTACTGTGGAAGGCCGCTTCCTGCCATATAATGACCAGTTGGTAATTTTGGAATTGATTACCCCCGAAGGCAGAGCTGTCGGCTTGCGCGTGCTCGATTTTATTGGCACTGATGAGCAGATTTTCTCAACGACCATTCCGTACAAGGTGAGTGAGCCAACCCAGGCGATTCTGGCGCTGCACCAGGATGATGACCGGTTGGACGGTTTGATCTACCTGTACAGTCAGGAAATTTTGCTTAATCCGTAAAAAGATACCAAAAAAAGGAAGGCGTGCTGCGCACGCCTTCCTTTTTTTGAGCTTCCCCTGGTCGCTAGTATATATCGTTCACCGTGTTGAACACATTGAACTTGCCGGTGGGCGTGATCAAATCGGGGATGCGTGCTTTTTCTTCCAAGGTGACATCGTCATAGATCACGATCTCACCGGTTTGGCCGGGCACATCGG
>Ga0209536_100004962_pt1 | contig 20896 bp, 17 predicted proteins | sample DeeMarSeWOR28_12_FD_187461 | JGI IMG/M metagenome (GOLD analysis project Ga0209536, IMG submission 187461) | Marine sediment microbial communities from White Oak River estuary, North Carolina - WOR-2-8_12 (SPAdes) (version 2) | ecosystem: Environmental > Aquatic > Marine > Intertidal zone >... | reverse complement strand
ACCCAGTCCAGGTGGTTTTCATAGAGTTCGCTCCTGGGATTGACCATCTCCGGTTCAATCCATATTCCGAACTTCACTCCTTCCTCCCGGGCTTTTTCCACCAGGTACCCGATCCCGCTTGGAAGCTTATTCACATTTTCCTCCCAGTCACCCAGGCCGGCCCGGTCACTGTTCCTGGGATATTTGTTTCCGAACCATCCATCATCCAGAAGAAAAAGATCGAGTCCGAGTTCACGTGCATCTTCGAATAACGATGCTATTTTCTCTTCATCGAAGCTGAAATAGGTGGCCTCCCAGTTATTCAGCAAGGTGAGACGATCCCCTTCTCCGTCCAGCACCCGGTATTTCCTTGCCCACCGGTGCAGCCCCCTGCTGGCTTCACCCGTTCCCTGGTGGGAGATGGCATATATCAGGGAAGGCGTTCTCAGGATCTGTTCTTTCTCCAGCAGGTACTCCGAGCCATACGGGTTGATCCCGGCGATGAACCGCAGGTTCTCATAGGAGTCCACTTCAAATTCAAGTTTGAAATTCCCGCTCCAGGCGAGCTGTCCCAGGATGACACTTCCCTGATCTTCCGTGGAGGGTCCATTGAATGAAAGGATGAAGTTGGGGGATTGAAGCAGCATGGCGCGGGTACCCAGCTTGGAGTCCACCGACCTCACTCCCCTTTCAAGTTTCGTCTCTGCGGGCTGCATCTCCTTTGCCCAGTTGTTGTGGTAGGTAGTCAGAAAAAAAGCTTCATGCGAGAAATAGAGGTTGGCCGATGCGAATTTCTTCAATCGAACCGGCTCCGGTTCGCTGTGACTGATTTCAGCCCATTGTTCAATGACGTTTTCTTCTCTCCATGTTTTGTAGAACAGGGTCACGACAAAGGGGTACACAGGGTCCTCCAGACGGATCGAAACAACGCTGGCCCCATCCTCGGCCGATCCGAAGGAATGGGAATCATACTTCAGATCCAGGGAATGGTTGCCATCTCCATGTACTACCTGTATGGCTGGTTCGGCCAGGTTCCAGGTTCCGGCCGGGGTGTATGCCCCGTTGTAGATGCCGGCATTGGAATCAAAAAAATGATATCCCCTGACCGCCTCCTGGTATTCTTCAGGATGCTGGAGCGGTTCCCCGAAATAGACCATATTCAGCCGGTTATCCCGGTCGGTTTGAAGCAGAATTACATTGTTTGCTGTTTCGATGGGGATGGTGACCTGCTGACCGTCAACCAATTGACAAATCATCAGAAGTATTGCCCCAAAGTATCTATTTTTCATCACTATAGTGGGGTTGGTATCATGTCAAAATCACTTGCCCAATTTTGCTGCACGGACCCATCGGCGCGGGGGGATGCTCACAGGCCCGGTGATCAATTCCGGACGGTTGAATGAGGTCATCATCAGATCATACGACCGGGGATTCCGCCGGGGGATCAGAAAGGCTTTTTTAAACTCCCCGGAATTATCGAGGTAACTGATGTAAGGTTTTGTATAGCGTCCATCATCTCTTCTGCTGCTGGCCACCACCCAGCGGGAATTGGCAGACCACGAATGAAAGCTCTCCGTATTATCGGAATTGATTCCCCCGGGAATTTTCCAGGCACCGCTGGTAAGATCCACCAGGCAAAGATCGGCTTCACGGTGCCAGATGGGAAAGGTACCGTAGTCATGTACCGTGCACAGCAGGTATCTTCCGTCCGGTGAGATCCTCGGGAAAGAAGCACTCCAATCCTGCCCTGTGGCATCAAACACGAGTTCTGTGTCGCCGCTGAATTTTCCTGTTCCCGGATCAAAGGCGATTCGGTAAATATTGTACCTGATCGAATCGAACGGGGTCTCCTCATGGGCATCGGCCCTGCTGAAATAGAGCCACGCTCCATCCGGCGACCAGGTGGGATAGGTTTCCATATACTCATCGTCTTCGGTACCAGGGACATGGGTGACCTCCCCGCTATGGATCTGGTACAGGATCAGATCGGATTGCCTGTCCATCACTTCAATGGTCCTGCCCGGCCGGGCATGAAAATACTGTTCGATTCTGTTGGTGGAAAATGCGATCACATTCCCGGCAGGGTGCCAGGCGGGATAGACTCCCGCGGAAAGGGTTTCCTCCCTTTTGAGATCGACCTTTTTAATTTCGCCCGCCTTGCCGATCATGGTTCCTCCCATCGATCCCCTCACATGAAAGAGCATTTCATCGCTGTTTCCAAGGTTGAAGGAGTGGCAATTGACACAGTTCTCCTCCACATTGATATTTTCGATCAGCGGTTTTTCCCTGAAGGAGGTGAGGTCCCGTTGATACAATCCCATATTTGTCCAGGTCTCATAACCCGGGGGGATGAGCCTGTATACCAGGAAAGGATCGATCTCCTCTTCGGCTACTTGGATCTGAAAAGGTGGATACGCCATCCACTGCCCCTGCTCTCTTTTAAAAACTTTAACTTCCACGGCCCCTCCCCTGTTGCCCGCCAGTAGCTCACTCCATTTTTTTACCGGGATCCTGAATGCCCCCTTCCGGCCCGACTGCTCGATGATCGTGCCGTCCCTGCCTTCCCATCTGGCCCTGAAATGCTCCCCTTCCTCCCTGACGGTGAAATTGAGCGGTGCGATGTTCGGGGGAACGGTAACTCCATTGTAATCGGGGAACATATTGGCAGGCAGGGTCAGTTGGCTGACCTGGGCATCCCGTGCAGGTCCCGGCCCGTTGCAGCTCATAAAAAACCCGGATGATGAAACGATCAGGGTAATCCCTATCGAAACGATGGCTCGTATGTGCCTGCCTGTGATCATTCAGTAACCGATCAGTTCTTTAAAGTTAAGGTAAAACCAGAAGGTTTGGCCATATCCGGGGTATAACTTTGCTGCAGCAACACTCTGGTCCCTGTGCTGACGCAGGATCCCGGCATAATCTTCAAAGCGCCGGGCAGTCGCTTGCGAAACCCTGAGGTTGGTCCGGGAATCCTCCCGGTGGGTGATTTGATAAACCAGCAGGGTTTCGTCCAGCAGCACCGGTAACTGAACCGGTATGGATCGCACATAATCGGGAAGGAGCGCTACTACGTCATCCACACGCCTCTCCAGCAGGTAGAGCGCCATCAGGTAATCAAAAACCGGCCTTGTTCTGACATCACCGGCCACCATCGATTTCAGATTTTTTTCCAGGTCGATACCGTCTGCAAAAAAGTCCTCCCTGATCCGGATCAGGGATCTGGGACCCAGTACAGGATCTTCCCGGATTAACCCGGGGTTTTCCAGGAATTGTGCATAATACCTGGCCAGAGGCCTGTCGAAAAGGGTCCGGTTCATCAGTCCGATGTATTTCGAGGCCAGTTCAACATTTCCTGTCACCAGTTCTGTCTCAATGAGCCGTTTCAGGTTCCTCCGGGTGATCCCATCCACAACCATTGACTCGAACGCCCAGTGGTGGGCCTCATTCACATGTCCGATGGCCCAGAAGAAATCACTTCCCCTTCTCAGCACCTCTCCCTTGGAATCCCACTCAAAACAGAGGCCCCTCCTGCCAAAAGGTTGCGGATATTTGAGCAGGTCGGAGCACAAACGCCCCTGGTAGCAGAGGGCCAGGTTGGTATAGAATGTGCCGAACAGGTTGGTGGAAGGGTTCTTCTCCACATACCTGAGCAGTTCGTCCCAATCCTCTCTCACTGCCATTTCCTCGATCCCGAAAAACGCTGCGTTCTTTCTTTTATAACTGAAGCTGAGAACCAGGATGGTCACTGCCACAGCGATCAGCGGTGCTACAATGTGCCTCTGTGGTCCTTTCCAGCGGACCCGATTCAGGATCCGGGACAACACGGGTATGAGAACCATCCATACGGCAAAAACTACGGGCCAGACCACGGATCCATACGCCTGCCCTGCGGGGAGCGGATTAAATATCAGTCTCTTGAAGGGATAGAGAAATAAAAAGCGACCTGAGATCAACAGCAGAAGGGCCGGATAGAGGATCCCCCATAACAGGGTTTCGGGGATGATCCTTCCATTGTTAAAACCTCCAATGATCATCCATATGACCAGGTAAAACCATGCAAATCCACCGCAAACCAAGTAAAATACCGGGACGGAAATAAGCATATATATCCTTTTACCTTTCAGATTTGAAGGCGCCGAATTCGCCAGTAAAATGGCCAGGATCATTCCCAGGCTGTGATGCAGGCGGTGTGGATAGTAATTATGCATGGCCATGACCAGTGCAGCTGTCAGCAAGCCCACTACCACGGCTTCAGTTCGGTCGGATGTATGACGGAACAACGCCACTGCCAAGTAATATGCGCTGCAGACCATTAGACCAAGCAGCATTGCTCCCGGGAATCTATATCGAAGGATCTGGGACAAGAAGCTTCCGGTATACTCGAGGAGTCCGCCGGGGTGGTTTATGAAAGAGTGAAAATAATCGGATGTGGTCAGGAAAAGGGTGACATCCTGGTTGGCAAAAAGCACATACCTGGCCGGGAAACCGTACCAATAAAAGGATAGAACGAAAACAAGGGCGCCGACAAATGGAACTGGATTCTGAATATTGCGTATGCGGGGTTGCTGGTTCAATGGAAAGCGGGTTGACCGGAGATTACACATCAGTGAATCCCCAAATCAAAAATAATCCTTTTTTAGGATTACCGCCTCATGTTGAAATCAGCTTGTCTCTTTTCTGAAAAAACTATGGATCTGGAAAGCCATGAATACCCGGAGGATCCCTAAACTGACGAATGCGATCCCCATCCAGAGCATCATGGTCATGGCCAGAACCTCGGGCCTGAAGATCAACACCATGGCCAGCAAGAAGACCAGGATGCCAAACGCAAGTTTCCATGTCCAGCTACGGTGTCCCTGCCGGTTGGAGAGGACTGCCCCCCTCACAAGGACCACAGCAGCCACCAGCAGACTGATGCTGATGACCAGGGTAATGATAATCAGGAACACATTCGGATCAAACAGTATCAGTACACCGATGATGAGATCCAGCAGTCCGCCGAAAGTATTCCACGTCCATTCCTCGTGTTTCTTCCGGTAACGGACGGAGAATATCACCTCGGCCAGACCGCTCAACCCTACAATGATCCCTATAAGGATACTGAAGGTTCTAAAACTCTCTGCGGGCATGGTGATCATCCAAATTCCCAGTACACTAAAAAGAAGGCCATTCAGCAGGTAGGCCCACCAGGAGCGGATCAGTTTTCTTGTAGGTTGGGTTGGGTTCATTGTTTTATTTGGGTAGTATTTAATTACATCTGAGTAACGTGTGATATACTGTTTTGTTCAATAAAGATCCTTCTCATTCACAACAGATCACAATCAACTACACCGGCTTGTTCCTGCGACGTTTTCTGAACCATCCCTTCATTTTGTCCCTGATCAGCAGCACCAGTTCTTTTCCGAGAAATATCAAAGATCCGTAGAACAACACTTCCCCGGCAATGAAAATCGCCAGGATCAGTCCGCCTATCCTGGAAGCTTTCATACCGAGGAGTCCCCCGATGGCTCCCCCGATTACCGGTGATCCGACTATCAGGACATAACTGAGGATCTGGACCGCAAACATCGCTTTTTTGAACGGCGTATTCACCAGGTCACGGATGCTTCTCTGGACCTCAGTTTTCGCTTTTTCTGTATCCTTGTCCCCCACCGGTTACGATTCTATTCCGATATGCATCACCGCATCTCCCTGGTGCAGGATGGGATTGTTATTGATGCTGATGATAAATCCGCTTGCGGTGGCCCTTAACCTCACCCTGTACTCACCAAATGGGTCGGTAATGTAACCAACCACCTGGTTCTTCATCACCCGGTCACCGCAGGAAACAAGGTTCTGAAAAATACCCGAGGATCTGGCCCGAACCCATGAAGAGTGCATGAATTCGTGGTTTTCATAGGAAGGCCGGGGAACCTCTGCAGATGACATCCCAAGGTGGTTCATGAGCCTCAGGGTACCATGGATCCCGTGTTCGATGGCCGGTTCACTGAACCGGGATGATTCTCCACCCTCGTATACGATGATCCGCTTCCCCAGTTTGGCTGCGGATTGCCGGAGCGATTTGGGACGGTATTTTGAATGAAGGGTGAAAGGAGCGTTGAAGGCCCTGGCCAGCTCCTGGTTCCCGGGATCATCAAGCATGCACCGCACCTGGGGATAATTGTTCCTGTCGGCTCCGCCTGTGTGAAAATCGATTCCATAATCGATCTTGGGAATGATATCCGTCATGATATAGTGCGCCAGTCTGGCGGCAAGTGAACCGCTCTTGTTTCCAGGGAAAGAACGGTTCACATCCTTTCCGTCGGGTACGTACCTGGAGAAATGCAGGAACCCGTATATGTTGAGTATGGGGATGCACAGGACGGTACCCTGCTCGGGTACGTGGTTTTCGGCCTCGATGATCCTCCGGATGATCTCCACTCCGTTGATCTCATCTCCGTGCAGACCTCCAAGGAGCAGCAGGGTCGGACCCGGTTTTACTGCCCTTGCAGCAGTTACCAAAATGTCAATGGGGGTCCGGGAGGGAAGCCTGGCAATATTGACCTCAATATTCAATGTCTTCCCCGGAGGGACCACTGTCTGGTTGATTATCATTTTATATATTACTGATGATCTTCAGGTTTAAGCCTTTACCCTGTCTTTGGGTTTCCTTTTCCTGGCCACAGATTCTTCCACATACTGCACGATTTTTCCCGCAATATCCAGACCGGTTGAATTTTCAATCCCCTCAAGTCCGGGAGAGGAGTTGACCTCAAGCACCAGTGGTCCCCGGTCCGACTGAAGCATGTCGACCCCTGCAATGGCGAGCCCCATGGCTTTGGCAGCCTTCAGTGCCATCGCCTTTTCAGTTCGGCTCAGGTTGATGACGGTAGCTTTCCCGCCCCTGTGCAGGTTCGAGCGGAACTCCCCTTCCTTCCCCTGCCGCTTCATCGCGCCCACGATGTTCCCATTCACAATAACCACCCTGATATCAGCACCACCCGCTTCCTTGATGAATTCCTGGAGGATCACACGGGTTTTCAGGCTGTCGAAAGCTTCCACCACCGATTTGGCGGCTTTGTTTGTTTCAGCGAGTACAACGCCCAGTCCCTGGGTCCCTTCCAGCAGCTTGATCACCACCGGCGCTTCTCCGATATGTTTCAGCACCTCGTTCTCCTGCTTGGAAAAGTTGGTGAATGCGGTCTTTGGCATCAGTACCCCGGATCTGGAGAGGATTTGCAGGCTCCTCAGTTTATCCCTCGACCGTGTAATGGCCAGGGAATCGATGGCGCTGAAAACATGCATCATCTCAAACTGCCTGACCACTGCGGTACCGTAAAAGGTCACCGATGCACCGATCCTCGGGATCACTGCATCGATATCGGTTAACATCTCTCCCCTGTAGTAGATCGATGGACCGGTGTTATCCATGATGATATCGCACTTCAGGTGATCGATGACCAGCCCCTCATGGCCCCGTTCCACAATCGCTTCCACCAGCCTCCTGGTCGAATATAGTTTGTCGTTTCTTGATAATACGGCAATTTTCATTTTAATTTTTTCTTTTGAGTTTATAGGAAACATCTTTAAACCTTACATCTACGATGAAACGCTTCCGGAGGAATTTCCTTCCAAGCAGGATGGGGAATTTCATGTCACTGCGATCGGTCAGTGAGAATTCTGTCCGGATGCTTTTTCCGAAGATGACCAGATCGGTGGTGATGGTATACCGGAGTTCTGCTTCACCGCTTGAACTTTTAACCAGCTTTTCCCTGAAATGTTCTGCATAGTGAACCACTTCTCTGAATTCGGGGTGCTCCGGATCGAGGAGAATGAATGAAAGCAGCGTTCTGCCCCCGTTTTCAACCACCTGTATCTGGCTGCAGTGAAGGGCACTGCCGTAGGCACCGGTATCCACTTTTGCCTTGATATCCGTGTACCCCAGACCCGGAAGGTCGATCCGGTCCCTGCGTCCTATAACTTTCAATTGATGCGGCATCCGATAAAGGGATTAAACTCGTCCCTGTAAATTAACACTTTTAGAAGAATCTTCGTAATTTCCGGTTCCAAAACTCCTGAGCCATGAAAGTTCCCCGGAAATCCCTTCTTTTTACATCCGTCTGCCTGTTGGGCCTCCTATCTGCTTTTCCACAGCAAAAAAAGAGTCTTGAAGTTACTGATTTAATGAAATTTCGGCAAATCAACCGTCCATCCATCTCCGAGGATGGAAAATGGGTGCTATTTGCTTCTGTTCCCGACCGCGGGGATCCGGAGGTACAGATCCACGATTCCGACGGGAAGCAACATTACCAGATTCCGCTTTCCAGAGATCCTGTCATCTCGAGGGATGGGCGGTGGGTTGCCGCAGCCCGTACCATCCCTGCTGAAGTATTGCATCATCCCGACTCGGCCGGCAGGAAGGATGAGTACAGGGAGGGAATGATCCTGCTGGAGACTGCCACAGGTGTGCAGGATACCTTCTTCCGGGTGAAGTCATTCAGGTTTACCAACGACAGCCACTGGATCCTCATTCACCACCACCCCGATACTGCCCTGGCTGATTCCATTTCTAAGAAGGGGGGGTCACCGCTTCGGATTTTAGGTACCTCAAGCCATGAGGAACTTATTCTTCCATTCGTAACCAGTTTTTCGGTCGACAGCACCTCACGGTTCCTGGCTGCTGCCATCTCGGATACTGCTCATCCTGACAACAACGTGGTGATCCGGGATCTGACCGGACCCGCTGAAGAGGAACTCCTCATATATTCAGACAGCGGAACCTGGGCAGATTATCTTGCCTGGAACAACCGGACGGGTTCGCTGGCCTTTCTGGCCGGGACGTATGCTGAAAAAGAGAGGAGAACCGATGCCTCCCTTCTCCTGTGGGAGCCCGGAATGAATCAGGCTAAGCGGGCAATAAATGGTGAAGATCGGGGTGCAGATTGGAGACTCCATCCCACGAATCACCTCAGGTGGTCGAAGGATGGGAAACGTTTATTCCTGGGAACCAGGCCGGAGGAAGAGAAGCGTTCCGAAGAGGAAAAGCACGATTCGGTATTTCACATGTACGACACCGGAACGATCCTTGCCGGGCGGGAAGTGGATGTATGGCACTGGAACGATCCGTACATCAATCCCAATCAGAAAATCAGGTGGAACCGTGAGAAGGAGAGGTCTTTTCAGGCCGTATATTTTCCGGAAGTTTCTCGTCTGGTCCGGCTGGCCACCGAAGAGATACCCGATGTGACTGTTTCCGAATCCAACTCATTTCTGCTCGCTTCCACCAACCTGCCGCACGCAAAGAAAGTAACCTGGGAGGGGACCTTCCGGGACTACCACCTGGTGGATATTGCCACAGGGGAACGACAACTGGTTGTTGAGAATCAGGAGCATACTGTCACGCTGTCGCCGGACGGAAAATACCTGGCCTATTTCGAAAGGGGACAGTGGTACCTGGTGGAGACCGCTTCCCGGAAGGTCCGCAACCTGACTTCAGAGATGGGTATCCCCTTTTCCGATGAGGATTGGGATTACCCCGGAGCAGCTCCTGACTACCGGACAGCCGGATGGGTGGACGGATCCGGAGCGATACTCATCTATGATAAATATGATATCTGGCAGTTCCCCACCTCAGGTTCGGAACCGATATGCCTCACGGGCGGATCCGGCAGGCAGGATAAATACATTTTCAGGGTGATCAGATTGGACCGCGATCAGCTCTATTTTAAATCCGGGGAGGAAGTGTGGCTCTCGGCTTATCACGATCGGGAAAAGCACACGGCCGTTTTTTCAATGACAGTAGGCAAACAGGGGATCTATTCACTGGCTGAGGGTCCGGCAAAATACACGCTTCTGGCCAAAGCAAAAAAGGCAGATCAGCTGCTCTACACCAGGCAGTCCTATACCGAGTTCCCGGACCTCTGGGTAGCAGATATGCAGTTCAGGAAATCGAGGAAACTGACCAGTGTCAATCCCCAAACAGAGGAATTTGCCTGGGGTGAGGCAGAACTGGTGGAATGGTCCTCCATCGATGGGATCCCCCTCCAGGGGATCCTGATCAAACCCGGGAATTATGTTCCCGGTAAACGATACCCTGTACTGGTCTATTACTACCGGATCTTCAGTAACCGGTTGTTTGACTTCAATGAGGTGGTTGTAAATCACCGGCCCTGTTTCCCGTACTATGCCAGCAACGGTTATGCGATCTTTTTACCCGATATCAGGTTTGATGTGGGGAATCCGGGATATTCCGCCACCAAATGCCTGGTGCCCGGTGTCCAGAAAATCATCGATATGGGGATCGCCGATCCAAATGCGATCGCACTCCACGGACATTCATGGAGTGGATACCAGACAGCTTTTGTTGTCACACAGACCAACCTCTTTGCCTGTGCCATAGCGGGAGCACCTGTTTCAAACATGACATCGGCATACAGCGGAATCAGGTGGGAAAGCGGACTGGCCAGACAGTTTCAGTATGAGAAATCACAGAGTCGCATAGGGGGCAGCCTCTGGGAAGACAGGGATAAATACATCGAAAACTCACCTGTATTTTTCGCTGACCGGATCGAAACACCCCTGTTGATTCAATTCGGAGATAAAGACGGGGCTGTCCCCTGGTATCAGGGGATTGAGCTCTATCTGGCCATGCGGAGGCTGGGAAAAGATTGTGTGTTCCTTCAGTACCGGGACGAACCGCATCATCTGAAAAAATATCCCAATAAACTGGACTACACCCTGAAGTTTAAGGCCTACCTGGATCACTACCTGAAAGGAGAACCAGCAGAGGAGTGGATCACCGACGGAGTACCCTACAGGGAGGATTAAGTATTCAGCTGAAAGGTGTTTATTTTTCAGTTGCTGACGACCAACCGCGGGATCTGCCCTGGGCATTTTACCAGGTTTTGTAACTTGTATCCCTGTATTCCATTTTCAACTTTAATACCTGCCTGATATGATCGTAACCATTGTCCATGTTGAAGTGAAGCCCGAATATGTCGATGCTTTCATGCATGCCACTACTGCCAACCACCTGCACTCGGTGAAGGAACCGGGGAACCTGCGTTTTGATGTACTGCAGAAAGGAGACAATCCGGCACAATTTGCCCTCTATGAAGCCTATGAGGATGAAGAATCAGCGGCAGCACACAAGCAGACACCGCACTACCTGGAGTGGAAAGAAACCGTGGCACCCTGGATGGCCAGACCCAGGGAGGGAGTGAGATACAATGCAGTGATGCCCTGATTTCACCCTGTTCGGAATGAACTTATTTTGGGCTGATGAGTTATGTAAGTAACCGAAAAAACAACAGCCATGAAAAAACCAATCTTACTTCTTTTTTCAACTTTGTTTCTGACGGCCTGCAACACCGGCCAGAAAAGTGACTCCACCCCTGCACCCGTTTCCGGTGAAGAACCGGTAAAAGGGTATGTCCTTACAGAGGTATGGAGAACAGATACCCTCCTGAGAACCTGTGAGTCGGTGCTCTATGATCAGCAGCGGAACACCCTGTTTGTATCCTGCATCAACGGGACACCGTCGGATAAAAACGGAACCGGATACATCGCCAAGGTGGATCCCACGGGAACCATCGAAAACCTGGAATGGGTCACCGGTCTGAACGCTCCAAAAGGTATGGGGCTGTATGAAAACATGCTGTACGTAACCGACATTGATGAACTGGTGATCATAGATATCGATCAGGGAATTGTCGCAGAAAGGATCCCCGTTGAAGGTGCATCTTTTCTGAATGACATAGATGTGGATGAAGATGGGACGGTATATATCTCTGACTCAGACACCGGTATCCTGTGGAAGTATGAAAACGGGGAACTTGCTGCATGGATCACAGAAGGACTGGAACGGCCCAACGGCCTGTTTATCGAAGAATCGAGGGTATTGCTCACCTCTTCCGGAAGCTCAGATCTGAAGGTCATAGATAAATCCACAGGCACATTCGAGACAGTGACAACAGGGATCGGGGCCGGAGACGGCCTGGAGTTTACCGGTATGGAAGGTTATTACATTGCCTCCAGCTGGACCGGTGAAGTTTTCCTGATCCATCCCGACTTCAGCAAAGAGACGTTGCTGAAGACTTCAGACCAGGAGATCAACTCGGCCGATATAGGATTCAATATGGCCGAACAGGTGGTATATGTACCCACTTTCTTTGACAACCGCGTAGTGGCCTATCGCCTGGAAGAAAAATAAACACCTCTGTCTGAAATTTTCCACAGGGTGCCCGGATGGGCACCCTGTTTTTTTTTGACGCTTGCAGATCGCACAAATTCAGATTGAACCGGAAAAAGTGTAAAAAATAATCAATCTAAGCTTAAATTTTAATAAATTTTACCCCGATTCAGTGATAATTTGATCATTTTTCACCAAAAATTTAATAAAAATGATAACCTGGGTAAAAAACAATGATGCCATCGGAACCGTCAACCGGGGCGTTCCATGCGAATCGGGACTCTGTACACTCTGTGATTCGGCCTGCAAGGGTAAATGCGAAACCTGGCTTTCCTCGCTCAAAGGCAGGAAACTCCTGTACCCCAGAAATTTCGGGCAAACAACATCGGGCTCATGGCTTGTGTCCACCGTGGGAACCGGATACCACTCCCTTCGTATACAGGGGTACGCGTACGGTGCAAGGGGTATCACTCCGCCGATGACAAATAATCCGGACGATTGTCTTTTTACCAATGCCGACGTAACTACCAGTTTCGGGCAGAAGGAGCCAACAAAATGCAGGGTGCCCATTATGACCGGGGCGCTCGGTTCCACTTTCATTGCCAGGAATTACTGGGAATCCTTTGCGGTGGGATGCGCATTGAGCGGAATTCCCATAGTGGTCGGGGAAAATGTCGTGGGTGTGGACCGGGAATCGGTCATATCGAAAGGAAAGATCGAAAAAGCCCCTGAACTTGACCGCAGAATAGAAACCTTCTTCAGATATTATGATGGTTACGGTGCCATGATCGTACAGATGAATGTGGAGGATACACGAATCGGCGTGGCAGAATACATCATGAATAAATATGGGAACAAGGTGATCATGGAATTGAAATGGGGTCAGGGTGCGAAGAACATTGGCGGAGAGATTCAGGTGACCAGCCTGGAGTATGCCAAATTCTTAAAGGACAGGGGGTACCTGGTTGATCCGGATCCCTACAATCCCATCGTGGAATCGGCCTTTAATGCCAGGGCCATCAGTGCATTTGCGAGACACAGCCGTCTTGGCAGCACGGAGCTTTCTTCGGTGGAGGAGGTACGTGAGTCATTCATGAACAGCGTTGCATACCTTCGGAAACTGGGATTCACCAAGATCACGCTGAAAACAGGTGCTTATGATATGGAAGCGCTTGCCATGGCCATACGCTTCTCTTCCGATGCGGAACTGGATCTGTTGACCATCGACGGTTCGGGCGGCGGAACAGGAATGAGCCCCTGGAACATGATGCAGCACTGGGGCATCCCCTCGGTGGCCCTGCATGCAAAGGCCTATGAATATTGCAGGATCCTTGAAGAGAAGGGCCTCAGGGTACCGGATATCTCCTTTGCCGGCGGGTTCGCCAGGGAAGATCATATTTACAAGGCCATCGCCATGGGCGCACCCTATTCAAAACTTGTATGTATGGGGCGGGCACCCATGATCCCCGGCTTCCTGGGGAGCAATATCGAGGGTGTCTTTAAGCCTGACAGGCGCGCCGAGCTGCACGGTCACTGGGAATCCCTGCCACCCTCCGTTCAGGAGTTCGGAAAATACCCCGAGGAGATCTTTGCAGGATGGGAGCCGGTAAAGGAAAAGGTGGGTGCAGATGAAATGGAGCATATCCCATTTGGAGCCATTGCCATGTACGCATTTGTTGATAAGCTCACCTGCGGACTGCAACAGTTCATGGCGGGAGCCAGAAAATTCAGTGTTGCGGAGATCAGCAGGGAGGATTTAATCTCGGCCAACAGGGAGACCGAGGAGGTGACCGGGATTGCCTTCATGACCGAAGCAAAAAATGAGGAGGCGCTGAATATCCTTAAAGGGTAAACTGCCAGGAGGCTCCATTATTCCGGAACATAATCATAGGGCAACCAGTCTCCTGCCCGCTGGTTGCCCATTCTTCCCTGCCAGGTGATTCCCAGGGGATCGTAGTAACCCGACGGTTCAAAGAGGACTTTGCCCTTTCTGAACTCCATCTGGCTCCAGGTAGTATAAAAGTAGACATCCAGTGGTGCCTCGTAAGAGACGAATTTGGCACCGTCTTCCCCGGCCTGAACGAACTGAGATGAGGCAAGCCGCTCCTCGGCGCTGTTTCTGACCTCGAACGGGGAATCATCCAGGCTGTCATCCCACAGTGTCCTGAAGAAATGCATACATGATCCGGAGTAGGCCGCTCTCCTGCGCCGTTCATAGCGTCCCCTTTCAAACCCTGCTGCCAGGTCCTTCTTGTAGACAATGGTTCCGATGAATGACGTGGTTCCCGAGTTGCGGTCATGATAGAAGCTCTCCAGGTAATATGAGATCTGGTATCCCAGTGCCCTGTTGACAATCTCTATGGGCCCGCTGGCATAAGCCTTCAGGGTATCCTCATCCGATCCGTAATTGAAAGTGACATCCGCTTCATTCATCACCCTGCAGCTCCTCGCAGGGGCAGAGGTTCCCAGGAATTCTCTTCTGAAGATCTCCATGTTTTTTCTGCGGGCCCTGACCAGTGATTTTGTGCCGATGGTGACCTCCTCAATCTCATATCGCCTGGGTACGAGGCAGATGAAATTGAGACCTTTTTTGAGAAACGAAGGGTAGGTCTGGGTATGGTACCCCACTGCACTGACGACCAGGGACCTGCTGGGATATTTTGAAACATCGAGGCTGAAATGTCCCGCCGAATCGGAGGAGGTGCCTGCAAAGGTGCCATCGAAATAGATATCGGCAAGCTCAATGGCCCTCCCGGTCTCCTGGTCGTACACCATTCCCTCGATCACCTGGCCCCTGAGAAACAGGGATACTTGAAGCAGGAATATGACAGGTACCAAACGGTTCATCCGGGATGCATGATCATTCAAGTTAAGCAATTTCTGGATCAATTGTGTAGCTTTGGTTTTCCATTCGCGACAGATCCATGGCCGGAAAGAAACGGAGATATAAGGTGAGGGAGCACCAGTTATATACGGTGAAGCGACCGGTATGGAAACAATTGAAAAGGGAGAACAGGATAGATGATATCTACCTGTTCAGGACGAGAAAGATCAACTGGACCAGCCGGTTGTTCCAGCCGGGTGCCTGGCTTCAGGAGACACTTTTCAGAAGAGCCATCCATCAACGCTCGCTGGAAGGCCACCCTCCGGTGTTTATCCTGGGAGTGTGGCGGAGCGGAACAACCCACCTGCATTACATGATGGCCCGTGATCCACAGTTCGGTTTCCTGAAAAATCACCAGGCATTCACTTTCAATGTATCCCTGCTCAGCCTGGACAGGCTCAATAAGATCTTCAATATTTTCGTTCCTGGTAAGCGCCCGCAGGATGATGTAACACTTACCCTGGATGATCCGGCCGAAGAGGAACAGCCCTTCAGTACCATGACAACCCGCAGCAGCATACACTCATTCTATTTTCCGCGCAACCAGCAATACTTTGAGAAATACCATCTCTTTGCCGGGATTACCGAGCAGGAGAAGGAAAGCTGGAAAAAGGATTATCTGTTTTTGCTTCAGAACATTGCATACTACAGCAGGAAACGTGACCTGTTATTAAAAAATCCCCACAATACGGGCCGGATCAGGGAATTGCTGGAGTTGTTCCCGGAGGCAAAGTTCATATTTCTGCACCGCGATCCTTACACGGTTTACCGATCCACCAGAAAGCTCTATAACCGCATGATCAATAGCCAGTTACTCCAATTTGTCTCACAACGTGAGATCGAACGGCTGATCCTGGATACCAATGGAAAGATCCTGCGTAAATACCTGAATGAAAGAACACTGATACCCCGGGATCACCTGGTAGAGGTGGGATTTGAGGAGCTTGAAAGGTCTCCGCTTGAAATACTTGAGTCCATATACTCCTCATTGGGATTGGCCGGATTTGATGCTGCCCGGACCCCTGTCATGGAGTATCTTGAATCGGTGAAAACCTACAGGAAGAACAGCTACCGCCCACTGTCGGTGAAACTGGTCAGGAAGATCAACCGGGAATGGGATTTCTGGTTCGATTCCTTCGGCTATGAGCGGCTCGGATCCTGAACCTGATCATACCGGAAAGATCCACCGGGGCCGGTTTTTATTTCAGCATGGGGAACAATCTCCTGATCTCCTCCTCACCGGGCTGTTTCCCATACTCACAGATCTCAAATGCTTCGGCATGCTCCACCGATGCACCGCTTGCTCCATACCATTTGACCAGGCACTCCCTCACAGCAGCTCCGGGCGCAAAAGGGCGTTGCCTTGCAAGCATCTCCAGCCGGGCCTCCTCTCCATCCGGAAGGTTTTCCAGCTGTCCCCTGGTCCAGGGCAGCCAATCGAAATACTGGGATGCATGCGCCGCCATGGCATAGATCTTCTGTTCGAAGACCGCATCGATATCTATGGCAATATCGGGTTCGAACGGATTCGGTTTCTGAAACCTGTCCTCGGCATAGAGAAACACCGGATTCTTCTGAAGCGGTGGCACATCAGAGGCAATGTTGGGGACAATCACCATGAATGCTGCATCCTGCATCAGGATGGAGGTATACCTGTGATCGGGATGATAATCGTTGGGTCGGGGACCAATCACCACATCGGCATCCCATTCCCTGATCAGACGTATCACCTCCAGCCGGTTCTCCAGGGTGGGCATCAGCTCACCGTCATGGTTACCAAGCACTTCATACTCCACTCCGAATCGTTTTCCGGCCTCCCGGGCCTCTGCGTTCCTGATTCTCGCAAGATCACCTCCCCCTTTGGCGTAGTGCCCTGCATCACCGTTGGTCAGTGACACAAATTTCACGCGGTGACCCATCTGCGCAAACAGGATGGCTGTTCCTCCTGCATCCCCGTCACAATCATCCGGATGTGCACCAAGCACGATCACATTGATAGGCCCTTCCTGGGCAAACACAATCACTCCTGCTGTGAGCAGGAAAACCAGTAGAACAAATTTTCTCATTGACATGGTCGTTAGATTATTTGAGTCTCATTGCAACGGGATCCCATTCCACCGGTGTTCCCCGGTAGTAACTTTCATTCGCCAGCAGGGCAGCACCTGCCGCGCGCAATCCGAATGTGGGATCTTCGATGATCTTCTTTTCTCCCCGGATTCCCATGAAAAAATTGTGGAAGTGATCATAATGTCCCCCCTTGTAATCCCGTGGAGCCTCGAAGATGGTCTCTCCGATATTGAGGTTGGCCCCCCTGTTTCCGTCATACTTCAAATCGGCAGCTGCCCGGATCTTTTTCTGGCTCTCTTCGGGATAGGCCACCAGGGCATATCCTCCCGGTTTCATATCCAGCTTGGAACGCATCAGCCGGACCCTTTCCGAGCCCACCTCCATCTCTCCTTCGGTTCCAACCAGGCGAAAACCGCCGCCGCCGCCGCCCCCGGCGATAAAGTTCACCCTGAATGAGGCGTTAAATGCAGCATGGGTTCTGGTTTCAGGGTAATCGTAAAGCGTAATGGTTACATCGGGCACATCCCTGCCATCTTTCCAGTACCTCAGCCCCCCCGTGGAAAGTGCCCGGTCAGGTCCATCCGAACTGAGGATATAGTTGAGGGTGGAGAAAGCATGAACAAAAAGGTCCCCCGCTACACCCGTACCATAATCCCTGTAATTCCTCCAGCGGAAGAACCGCACCGGATCGAAAGAAACACTGGGTGCCCGCCCCAGAAAAGTGTCAAAATCGACCGTATCGGGATTGGCATCTTCAGGGATGGGATATTGCCAGGCACCCTCGGAGGAATAGCGGTCATTAAACATATCCAGCATAACGATTTGTCCGATGGCCCCCTCTTCATATAATTGGCGGGCTTTTTCATTCCCCAGTGAGGACATGCCCTGGCTGCCAACCTGCATGACCTGGCCGGTCTCTTTCTGTGCAGCGATCAACTCATGGCCCTCTTCAAAATCCTGAACCATCGGTTTTTCACAATAGACAGCTTTCCCCGACCTGAGCGCTTCGACGCTGATGCGCCGGTGCCAGTGATCGGGTGTGGCCACGATGACCGCATCGATATCCTTGCGATCCAGCACCTCGCGGTAATCCCGGGTAAGGAACAGCTCCTGACCCCACAACTCTTTGGCCCTCTCCAGGCGTCCGGTATAAAGGTCGCAGACTGCAACCAGTTTAACTCCGGGTACCCTGAGCGCGGTCATGGTATCGTAAATACCCTGTATACCGGATCCGATCAACGCCAGGTTCACCTGGTCATTGGCTGCATAATCTGACAGATCATAGATTCTTGCAGGAAGCTCCAGCCTCTGTTTGTAATCCCTTGCAATGATCAGGGGAGTGGATGAAATGGCAGCACTACCCAGCAGGGTTTTTCTGATGAATGACCTCCTGGAGGACGCATGTTGTTCTTTTTTCATGGGATTGGTATTTTTTTAGTTTGATTTTGATACGGTCACCTCCCCTGTTCGGAGATACAATAAAGGAATTTCTCTCCCCGGAGATAAAGTTCATCTCCAACCACTACGGGTGATGCAAAAAACCTGTCATCCAACTGATTACTGGCCAGCACCTCGAATTGCTCCCCGTGCCTTACCACCACTGCCGTCCCGTTGGTGCCCATAACATAGAGCCTCCCTTCCACACCCAGCGGCGAGGTGAAGATCTCGTTGATTCCCTCCAGTTTCTGGTTGGTATAATGGGGGCTGCCATTACCAGCGTCCAGGCAGGTAAGGTAGCCGTTGTTGGCCTTCAGGAAATAGAGTTTTCCTCCCATCAGAACCGGTCCCGGCGTATAGGGCGTGTTCTGATCGAAGGTGAAAACGATGGCGCCGCTTCCGGTAATATCTCCCTCTGCCCTGGCAAGATCGATGGCGATCAATGCATTACCCCTGTATCCACTCATCACATACACCATCCCGTTGGCATAAACAGGCGAAGGGATCACGTTTCGCGTGAGCCCGCTGCCTTCCCAGATCACCTCACCCGAATCCAGATCATAACTTCGTACCTTGTTGGTGGCACTGGTGATCACCTGCACTGTGCCCCCCCTTTCGATCACCAGCGGGGTGGACCAGGAACTGACTTCATCCCTCGGCACCTCCCAGATGGTCTGTCCACTAGCTTTATCCAACACCATCAGGTTGGATTCACCCTGGTGGTCCCGTAAAACGATCAGGCGGTCCCCGTATACTACCGGGGAACTTCCCTCACCGAAACTCATCACCTTTTCCATCCTGCCGAGGTCCCTTTCCCAGAGTATGTTCCCCTGAAAGTCAAGACAGTACAATCCATGGGAACCGAAATAGGCATAGATCTTTTCACCATCCGTGGCGGGAGACCCGGAAGCCCAGCTTCCGAATTGATGCGTGCTGCTGAAAGGAAGCTCCTCTCTTACAGTGGTTTGCCATTGTATGGCTCCCGATTGACGATCAATCGAAATCACTTCGAACCGGTGTATATATTCGGTGGAGCTAGGCGACATCCATTCATTCCCTTCCCCTTCTCCTCCGGTATCCTGAATATCCGCTTTCTGATCGGTTGGAACCGCTGAAAGCAGGATGATCTGATCACCTTTGATGATGGGAGTGGCATGTCCCACTCCCGGGGTTTCTGTTTTCCATTTTACATGGGTATGCTCGTCCCAGGTAAGCGGGGGATTCCCCGCCGGAGCGAATCCTGTGTTGAATTCACCCCGCCACTGAAGCCAGTTCATCCCTTCAGCCGAAGGGGCTGACTGGGCACTCATTATGCAGGTTGTTAACAAACTGACAAATAATCCGCTGCCTAATCTTTTCATGCTGTTTATCTGATGAGTTTTTCGCAAAATAGGATTTTTTCCTTAAGTGCCTGAGGAGCTAGAGTGATGCAGAGAGATACAGGATCAGGATACCCAGAATAAAAGATGCCATTCCTACTAGCTTCTGGTTCTTCTGCATCCTTTTCAGCCTGGGTGTGGGGCCCTCCGGCACCAGCCTGGCCAGCCTGGGCGTCAGGAACTCGAAGGTATAGACTGCCAGGATTACCAGCAGGAGAAACAGGAACATTTTAGCGAAGAAATAAAGAAACCAGCTGTCTCCCACATACATTCGACCACTGGTTTTTCCATATGTGGAAACCATGATCACACCGGAGAGAATAAATACACCGATGGCAAGGTAAACGACGATGCGGGTTCTTTTCATGACGCCTCCCATCAGCCTCCCAATGGTGGGCTGGTCCAGCTGCTTCGAAACTACCGGCCTGAATATGAAAAAATTGGAGACCATTCCCCCGATCCAGGCGACAGTCGCCAGCAGGTGTACCCATTTCATTAATACGCTCAACATTCTTTACAAAGCTTTATCTATTCTCTCCCGGAAATCCAGGTTGCAAATATGGCATTTTATTTCATGTTTCAAACAGCCCGGCCAGGTGTTCCAGCTCATCGGGAATGGGAATCTGCTGGGGACATTTGTCCAGGCACTCTCCGCACCGGATGCAGCCGGATGCCCTTTGAGCCTCACTCAGAAGCCGGAAGTACCGGACCTTTGCCCCCGGGTCGTTCAGCATGTGGTGGTCGTTGCTCAACATCAGGTTGCGGGGGATATCCACACCTTCGGGGCAAGGCATGCAGTAGCCGCATGACGTACAGTCCACCCGCTGCAGCTGATTGATGATCTGCGTGACCCTTTCGATGGCCTCTCCCTCTTCCCGTGTCCAGGTGAACCCTGAAAGACGTTCCGCCAGCTCTATGTTCTGGATGAGCTGCTCCATCGTTGACATACCGCTCAGCACCATCGATATCTCAGGCTGCCGC
>Ga0209536_100004961_pt1 | contig 20897 bp, 18 predicted proteins | sample DeeMarSeWOR28_12_FD_187461 | JGI IMG/M metagenome (GOLD analysis project Ga0209536, IMG submission 187461) | Marine sediment microbial communities from White Oak River estuary, North Carolina - WOR-2-8_12 (SPAdes) (version 2) | ecosystem: Environmental > Aquatic > Marine > Intertidal zone >... | reverse complement strand
GCCTCGAAAAAATTTCCCGCCGACTGGTGTTATGCAGGAACCATACTGAAACTATTCGGCCCCGTTGATGCTGCGAGACTATTTACGATTACAGCACTTTTGTCGGCCTCGAAAAAATTTCCCGCCGACAGGTGTTATGCAGGAACCATACTGAAACTATTCGGCCCCGTTGATGCTGCGAGACTATTTACGATTACAGCACTTTTGTTCCTGTGAATCTTTGGCAGAATCGATTAAGATATAAAGGTTTTGGCTTTCCTTTCTTTCTTGAAATTTTCATATTGAACCATGATATTTGATTTTCGCAAAATCTTTCTGGTTGTTCTTGTGTTTGCCCTCCTGGTGGTGATCCATGGAAAAATCCTCACCGGCATTGGTTCTTTGCTCGTTGTCCAGGACATTCCCCCAAAAGCAGAAGCCGCTGTTGTCCTTAACACCGGAGTTGATATCTATCCCAGGCTCATGGAGGCAGCCAGTCTCTATAAACAGATTAAGGCGGCAAAAGTTGTCATTAACGGCAACAGGAAGACAGACATATTACGCGGCCTGGAAAGCAGCGGTTATGATCCGCCGTGCAAATGGTATGCGACCGACATCAGTATCCTGACCCATCTCGGTGTGGCAAAAGACCATATTGTCGCCATAAGCGCAGAGGATGCCTACGATACTATAAGTGAAGCAAAAATTGTCGGGGAGATACTTATCAACAACGGCATGACAAGTGTGATCATTACTACCAGCAAATTCCATAGCCGTAGGGCCCGCCATATCTGGAGCAGAATGTACAAGGAAAAATTAAGAATTTATGTTGCTTCTGCCCAAAATGATCCTTTTGACCCAGGAGCCTGGTGGAAGGATGGACGTCAGATACGCTGGGTTTTATCAGAATACGGCGCCTGGCTTTATTACTATGGGTTGAAAATTTTTGACTGACATTTTTTCGCCTCAATATAGTTCCAGCCCGCCCCTCATACAATTACCCTGAAAAATTCTCCCGCTTTGATCTCTTTATAGAGACTGGCAGCCTCCATGAGCCGCGGATAAATATCCACTGCTTTCCAGCGCTTTTCCGTAACACTTGATTTTCAAAGATTATTCGTCTAAAATTTACTTACTGAAATGAAAAAGTTGCATTGAAATATTTGTTATCGGTGCATGCTTATGGATAGTTCTGTAACTCTGATAGCGTCAAAGAATAAATTTCACAGTCGCATTGCTCGATTTTTCCCCTGTGCTGACGGTGAAGTATACGCTCAAGTCATCCGGGAAACCCTCTCCGCTTTTTCTTCCTGTCAACTTCGAGAAATTATCTGCAGCAGGCCGGGAAGATCCCTGCCGCCTAGTTGCTTCGTAAAAATAATGCCGTTGCACCGCCACGACTATTACTGTGCGGATACAATCTTTTTAAACCAGGTCACGTGAGGGATAAAATGGAATTCGGCAGACAGAATACTCCAGAGAGCGTTCATAGGTCGCAACACAGTATCAAAAACATATTCAGCTTGGATTTCGCCAAAGAGAGAATTTCAAGAATTCTTAATAACGCCGGAATCACTGTACAGGGAGAAAATCCATGGGATATCCAGGTTCATGATGAACACTTTTACAGTCGAGTTCTCTTAAAATGGTCATTGGGCTTTGGCGAATCATACATGGATGGCTGGTGGGACACAGAGGCGCTGGATCAGTTAATCTACAGACTGTATGTTTCAAAAATAGACAATAATAAAAATGACTTGCCTGGGAAGATCGACATGTGCAAAGCTCTGTTTGTAAACCAGCAGACAAAAAACCGGGCCCAGAAAGTCGCTAATGTCCATTATGACCTGGGAAACGATATGTATTCCAAGATGCTTGGGAAAACCATGCAATATACCTGTGCGTATTGGAAACAGGCGCAAAACTTGGATGAAGCTCAGGAAAACAAGCTCGATCTCGTCTGCAAAAAACTGCAGCTGCAAAAAGGTGAGAAGGTACTGGAACTTGGGTGTGGTTGGGGCGGTTTTGCTCAATTTGCTGCAGAAAATTATGGGGTTGAAGTTGATGCGTTCAATATCTCCAGGGAGCAGGTGGAATATGCCAAAAGGAGAAACAAGGGTCTTCCTGTTACCATTCACCTTGCAGACTATAGAGACGCACAAGGCATCTATGACAAGGTTGCAGCCATTGGGCTCTGTGAGCATGTCGGTTACAAAAATTATGCGACATTAATGGAAGTTGCTCACCGCTGCCTGAAAAAACACGGCCTTTTTCTGCTGCATTCCATCGCCAATAATTTTTCCACAACTCATTGCGATCCCTGGTTCAACAAGTATATCTTTCCCAATGGCATGCTCCCATCAATCAAGCAGCTTGGCGAAGCTATGGAAGGCCTGTTTGTCATGGAAGACTGGCATAACTTCGGGCCGGATTACGACAGGACATTGATGGCATGGTACCATAACTTTGATCGCCACTGGCATCTTTACCGGGATAAATATGGCGATCGCTTTTATCGCATGTGGAAGTACTATCTTCTCTCCCTAGCGGGTGCATTCAGGGCCCGACGGATTCAACTCTGGCAGGTTGTCATGTCGAAAGACGGTGTACCCGACGGTTATGAATCCAAACGCTGACATGAACAGGACCGGGAAGAAACCGGTCGCCATGCACTGTTCCACATTCAGAAAACCTCGCTGTCAACACTGCTGTTTCTTCTAAAATATGGCGACTTACGCTGATGTCATTATTGTCGGAGGAGGTCCTGCAGGATCAACCTGTGCCTGGAAATTGCAGAAAAGCGGGGTTGACTGCCTGCTCCTTGACAAGCAAGAGTTCCCCCGTCCAAAACCCTGTGGCGGCTGGCTTATGCCGGAAGTTTTAGAGGATCTCGAGATTGATATCCGAGAGTATCCGCACAATTTAATGTCCTTTGACAGATATCACGTGCATTTCAAATATGTCAATTTATGCCTGAAATCCCTACAGTTCGCCATACAGAGATATGACTTCGACGACTGGCTTCTCAAGCGGTCAGCTGCCACGGTGATAAATCACAAGGTGGCCCATATAAGGGAGGATTCCGGTTACTATGTTATTGACGGCAGTTATAAATGCAGGTACCTGATCGGCGCTGGCGGAACAAACTGTCCCGTATACAGAACTTTTTTTAAATCTGTCAATCCGCGGGCCGGGGAATTACAGGCTGTTACTCTGGTCGAAGAGTTCCCCTATGCTTGTACTGATGAAAATCTCCATCTGTGGTTCTCGCTCAATCTGCTGCCCGGATATGCATGGTATGTTCCCAAATGCAAGGGTATTGTCAATGTCGGTATTGGCACCTTAACGCCAAGGTTGCAGAAGAACAATGATTCTATTAAGAACGAATGGCAGCGGTTCATTAAAAAAGTAGCCGACCTTTCACTGGTTTCCGATTACCAGTACAATCCCAGGGGATATGTTTATTATCTTCGGAGCAATGTTGAGGTTGGGAGATTTGGCAACGCATTTGTTGTTGGAGATGCAGCAGGCCTGGCAACACGGGATATGGCGGAGGGAATCGGACCGGCTGTAAAAAGCGGCCTTTTAGCGGCCGAGGCGATCACCAGCAACAAAAAATATGATATCAGCCTTATCAAGAAATACAGTTCAGGAAACCGGCTGTTGAACAGGGTAACGGAGTATTTTCTCTCAGACACTTAAAGATTCTTACCTGCTGCGCTTCTCCCTTTTTCCCAGAGGAACACGCAATTGCTTCACAATCGCAGCTAAATTCTCTTTTTCATTCTTGACAGATCTGTCACTCCTTCACTAAGTTATGTAAGATCAGCAACATCTGCCGTAATTGCTTAAATTACCGCATAAAGTTTCTGGCTGTTAACCTGGTCTGCTTTCACCCTGTTTAAAGGAGAATGGAATGCTAAAAGTAAAAGATATAATGACCACGGAAGTTTTTGTGCTGCATGCCACCCAGACCCTGGAGCTTGTCCGTTCCCTGATGCGCATCAAGCATGTGCGGCATGTGCCGATTGTTGATAAGGACAATACCTTTGTGGGCTTGATGACACATCGTGACCTCCTGGCGCAGACCATCTCCCATCTGGCAGAAGTTGACGAGAAAGAACAGGAATACCTGGACCGCCATATACATATCATGAACATCATGAAAACTGATGTTGTGACTGCAGACCCGGAAACGGATGTCTGCTCTGCGATTTCCCTGCTGCTGGATCACAAGTATGGCTGCCTGCCCGTTGTGTCAAACGGCAAGCTTGTAGGGATAGTTACCGAGGCAGACTTCTTGAATCTGACCCTGGGGCTGCTGCGCAAGACCGATCGGACCTGCGTCTGATATCAGCGGCAAAGCTTTTTGGGAACAGATATCAGATCTGTTCCCAATTTATTATACAGCGTAACTGTTTCCCGGTTACGCTGTATTTTTTTAACTCTTTGCTTTTTCCACATTTACGGCACAGACCTTGGCCTCCGGAATTTTACATTCAGGGTCACAGGCATCATTAGTCAGCAGGTTGGCGGCGGCCTCTTTATAATGAAAGGGGATGAATGTCACTCCAGGGCTGATTCGATCCGTTACCAGAACCGCAAGCGTAATTCTGCCGCGGCGCGACGCGACGTGCACCTGCTCGCCGCCTTTAATTTGCAGACGGGCGGCATCATCTGGATTCATTTCAATTACAGGACCGCGATCGGCATTCTCAAGCACCTGCGATCGGCGGGTCATGGTGCCGGTATGATATTGATACAGTACCCGGCCGGTGGTGAGAATAAATGGATATTCAACATCCGGCAGTTCTTCCGGGTTTCTCCAGGTTACAGGGGTAAAGCTGGCCAGACCGCGTGGAAAACCAGCTTCAAACAATACAGGTGTACCGGGATGGTCTTCTGTAGGACAGGGCCACTGTATCCCGCTTTCTTCAAGACGCGCGTAGCTCATCCCTGCAACGGCCGGCCAGGCTCTGGCTATCTCGTTAAAGACCTCTTCAGCCTTTGATACATCCATTCTTTCGGGTCCGGGCTGAAAATCATTTTCGAATGAGACTTCCCGGTCAGGATCCATCCGATCAAAGACTGCCTGAATAATCGAAAGATCGTTACAGGCGCCTTTCGGCGGCAACAGCGCCTGCCTGACCCGCTGCACCCTGCGCTCCGTGTTGGTAAAGGTTCCCTCCTTTTCTGCATAAGCAGCGGCAGGCAGCACCACATCTGCAAGTTCAGCCGTTTCAGTGAGAAATATATCCTGCACCACAAGAAATTTAACGTTGCTGAACGCTTCGCGAGCGTGGCACATATTCGGGTCACTCATTACCGGATTTTCGCCCATGACCCACATGGCTTCAATGGTGCCGTCAATCATGGCCCGTGACATTTCAGTGGCGGTCAGGCCTGGTTTGCCCGAGAGACTGCAGCCCCACAGTTCTTCAAACCGTTGTCTGACCGCGTCGTCATCAACGCGCTGATAACCCGGAAAGACTGTTGGGGCACATGCCATATCACTGGCCCCCTGGACATTATTCTGGCCGCGCAGGGGATTCAGGCCGGCGCTGGATTTGCCGAGATTGCCGGTCATAAGCGCGAGATTAGCCAGAGCTTTGACATTGTCAGTTCCAGATGTATGCTGGGTTATACCCATTGTATAAAAAATAGCGGCCCGCTCGGCAGATCCATAAATTTTTGCCGCTTCTTCAATATCCACTGCAGGTACCCCGGTGATCTTCGCAGCCCACTCCGGCGTACATTCGGCAACGGACTCAGCAAAGATATCAAAATTCTCGGTCCTATTCTTAATAAAATCCTCATCAGTTAAATTCTCGCGTAAAATAACATGGCAGATTGCGTTAATAAGCGCGCCATCGGTACCGGGTTTCTGGCTCAACCACAACCGGGCGCCATCAGCAAGCTTGATGCGGCGTGGATCAGCTACAATTATCTGCGTACCATGATTTTTAACTGCCTGCTGCATACGCAAACCGATTACAGGGTGGGTTTCAGTCGTGTTTGAACCGATAACCAGCATAGCGTCAATGTCTGCAATGCCATTAATATCATTGCTCATTGCTCCAGAACCCAGGACTGCGACCAGACCGGTCACTGTGGGACTGTGTCAGTAACGGGCACAATGATCAATATTGTTGGTCCCGATCCGCTGCCGGAAGAATTTCTGAAATACATAATTCTCTTCAGTAGTGCACCGGGCTGAGGAAAGACCTGCGAAAGCATCCGGACCCTTCTCCGCAAGAATGCTGCGGAAGTTATCGGACACAATTTCAATGGCCTCATTCCAGCTGACCGGTTCCAGAGGACCTCCCTTCTGACGCCGCACAAGGGGGGTTGTGAGCCTGTCCGGATGGCTGATAAACGCATGACCGAATCGCCCTTTCACGCAGAGGTCCCCGTAATTGGGCAACTGATCCGGGTTGGCCGTTACCTCCATGAGAGTATTGCCCTTGACTTTTAGCTCAAGCTGACAGCCTGTTCCGCAATAAGGACAGGTGGTACGCACCCTTTCAATAACCTCATTGACCATGGGCACGATCTGCTCTTTCTTGTTGAGCGCACCGGTGGAGCAGTTATCAACGCACTTGCCGCAGGAAACACATTTCTCGTTGAACCGCAGGGTAATGGACTCGGCCCTGCCCTTTTCATCAAACCCCGAGGCCGAAAGTTCCAGGGCTTCATATTCACAGGAGTTCAGACAGCGCTGGCAGAATATGCACTTGTTCAGGTCAACGGTTATGGCCGGATGGGATGTTTCCTTTTCATAGAGAGGTTTCTCACCCATGCCGGTCTTATTGAGATTGATATCATGCTCAATGGAGAGTCTCTTCAGGTCGCAACGGTCATACGCGGTACAACCGCAGGAAAGACAGCGCTCCGCCTCTCTCCTGGCTATATTCTCGTCAAAGCCGAGCTTAACCTCGTCAAAATCCATGACAGCGCTTTGCGGCTCGCGCTGCTCCATTTTTTCGCGGGATTTGGAACTGATCCCGGCAAAAGTCTGCGGATTGACACTGTCGAGAGTTTTCCCCCGCGAAAAATTAAAGCGGCTTTCCCCTGCCTCTTTTTCAACTCCCATAATTTCAGCATGAATATTTTCCGCCGCCCGCCGCCCGCCAACTACCGCTTGGATTACGGAACGGGGCCCGCTGGTTGAGTCACCCGCGGCATAGACGCCGTCGAGATTTGTTAAAAAAGTTCTGGGGTTTGCATTGATGTTTCCAGCAGGACTTAATTCAAGGGATTCTTCAAGTGAACCACCGGTGAAGCCTTCTTTCGTTGCCATTTTCCCCATGGAATGGACAACCGTATCAACCTGCAGGTTGGTATTCGACCCGGGGATCTCAACAGGGTTGCGCTTGCCCCGCTTGTCAGGCTCCCCAAGTTCCATGCGGATGACTTCAATAGCCAATCCTCCATCCGACCGGCTGATTCCTAAGGGGGTGGTCAGTTCCATGAACCTGACGGATTCATTTTCCGCATCCTTGATGTTTCTCTCATGGGCCGGCATGTCATCCTTGGGCCTGGGGTCGATGATACTCACCTCTGCCACACCTGACCTGACCAGGGCCCGCGCTGCTTCGACGGCGACATTATTACCGCCAATAACCACGGCCCGTTTGCCATAATCAACTTCTTCACCGGTGGTGATCTTTTTCAGGAATTCGGACGACCCCATAACACCGGGCAGGGATCCGCCAGGAATTTCAAGGGGCTTGTCCGCCGGGTTGCCGATCGCAATAAGAATGGCACCAAAACCCTGATCCTTAAGATCCTGCAGGGTATAATCAACTCCCCATTTCTGGTTGGTCTTCACATTAATACCCAGCTGCAGAAGGGTATCAATTTCATAATCCAGGACAGCCTTCGGGATCTTAAACTCCGGGAAACCATAGCGCAGCATGCCACCCAGCTTCGGTGCAGCTTCAAAAACGGTTACTTCATGCCCTTTTCTTGTCAGGAAATAGGCACCTGTCAAGCCGGAAGGTCCGCCCCCGATAACCGCCACTTTTTTGCCGGTAGAAGGATCCTTTGGAATTCTCAGATCAATATTGTTGGCCATGCACCAGTCAGCCAGAAAGCGCTTGAGATGATTGATTGCAATGGGCTCTTCCACGAGCACGCGTCTGCATTTTGTTTCGCAGAAACGGGGACAAACCCTGCCAACGGAAAAAGGAAAGGGATTGCGTTCCATGACCAGGCGCAAACCCTCTTCGTATTGACCTTTGGCCACATGGGCTATATAGCCCTGCACATTGATCTGGCCCGGACAGGTTAGGTTGCAGGGCGCCTTGCAGTCGCCGAAATGGGTTTCCGCCAGGATGGCCAGCCGTTCACTGCGAAGATTCTTTAACACATCCGAGTCTGTAGTGATGCGCATACCTTCCTGGATCTTCGTATCGCAGGAACGTAGAGGGATTTCATTTCCTTCCACCTCAACAACACAGAGTCCGCAAGGATTTCCTCCGTTTTTTCCCCGGACATGACAGAGTGTGGGAATATAGATTTCAGCCCGTTCTGCCGCTTCAAGGATTGTTATGGAATCCTGAGCAGTTATTTCCTTTCCGTTTATTGAAATTTTCATTTTCTTACTCCAATCAGTTAAGGCAACAGGGGGAGGACGCGACTGCAGTTTCCTCTGTGATTTTGCGAAAGTACAATACTAACAGAATATTCTTTTTAAAATCAACTTTTATTAGGTATTTATACCCATTTTATGCCATTGTCAGTTGACCGCTAAACGTCTTTTTTCCGTATTCCAAATGAAATGGCTCATTGCAAGCCAAAATGCCAGGAAAAGTATTATAAAATTCCACATTAAAAAAGCCTTCCCTGAACAGGGAAGGCTTTTTTAATAAACTGAAAGAAAAAAACTGCTTTGAAAAAATATGCAGTCAAACTTAGTATGTTTTCACATTATAAACCTTTTTTTTCAAACCAGAAAAAAAGCGCAATGACGCCGGCAGTAAAAACTGAAATAACCAACCACTGGTTCACACCGATCAACTGCGGGATGGTCAGCGAGCCGAAATATCCCCATCCCAGGACCCTTTTCATAAGAAAGGGATAGGTCTCAGCATAGAGTCCGGCTCCGACTATCATGCCAAGAATGCCCCAGAGAGCGTCCCAGCGGCCCTCACCGAGCGCACCGCCCTGGGTTCCTGGGCAATAGCCCAACAGGCCCCAACCCAGGCCGAAAATCATGCCGCCAGCAATATTCTCCCCGATTACCACTGGTTTATACATCAACTGCACAAGACCGAATACTTCAAAAAAATGAATACCTACCATGCCGACAATGATTGCCGACATCATGAATTTAATAATGGTCATATCCTGAAAACGCAGTGCCCCTATCTGTTTATCATAGCGGACAACCCTGGCCTTCTGCAGCAAAAAGCCGAAAGAAAGACCGGTCAAGAGTCCCATAATGAGCATTTGCATCACTTGTTACCTCCACAGTAAATGAGCCGGGTCATGATAATGCCCCCGACAAAGAAAAAGATCATGGCGATAAGGCCGCTCACAGCAAGCTGGATCATCCCGGACAGGCCGTGGCCGCTGGGACATCCTCCGGCAAGCCTGGCTCCGAACATGGCAACTATGCCGCCGATAAATGCTACAATCCCCCTTTTCAAAGGATTTGGACCGAAACGCTCGGCCCACATGTCAGGAACTCCTTGCCATTTGAAAGAACCGGACCATACCGATGCTATGAGGGAACCCACAAATATCCCGATCACAAACATCAGCTGCCAGTCAAATTGCGGCAGGTAGCGGATAAAATATTCCAGTTTCGCCACCCTCTCCGGCTCTAATACCTTGCCCAGCATTCCCGCTGAGCGGACAAATGAAGTGGAGGCCCCGAAAAACTGCCCGGTCCACAACACCGAAACAATAATGACCAGGCCGCTCAGGCCTCCTGCTATGTAGGGACTCCAACTTCCGGCATCCGATTTTTTCAATTCCATAACACGCCTCCAGAGTGCAAGAAAATATAGTTCATAGGATTTACTTTATAATGAGATTAATTATTAATATTTATAATTTTTTGCAGCGAAGGATATTTTTTTCCGGTTATTGCAATTTATTAGAAAAATCCAGCAAAATAGGGAGATATATCATATAATTAACAACTGTTAACTTTCTTCTTGACAAAGAAATAATTCTTTTTTAAATATAGTTAACATTATGAACAATGTCAACACGAGAATCGATGTCCGGATTTTAGAATACCAGGCGAACAAGCTGCAGGAATTGATCAGTGAAGTACACAACTGCTGCAAGGACCGTTTTGCCCATGAAGCCAAGGCCTTTAAAATGCCCCAGGCGGAGCTCAGGTGCCTCATGCTCTTCGAGGGGCACAAGTATCTGACCGGTATTGAGATCGCGGGCATGCTCGAGGTGGCGAAAAGCAGGGCCACTGTCATAATTGAAAATCTGGAACGAAAAGGACTGGTGCAGCGATCACCTGACCCGAACGATGCCCGGGTCAAGCTCATAAACCTTACCCCGAGCGGCCAGCGCAAGGTGAGAGAAATTGAGGAATTCATGTTCGAGCTCCACCAGCAGCTTTTAGGACAGATAGACCCGGCCCAGCGCTCTGCTGTCATAACTGCTTTGGAAACCCTGCGATCTTCAATGGAGGCCGTAAAGGCCCAACTCAACAAATAACAACAAACTAATAAGAACAAATATTTTTGAGGAGGAAAACCTATGAGTGAAGAAAAACCCAAAAGAATGGCAATTATTGCTTCAAAGGGAACGCTTGACATGGCGTACCCGCCGTTGATCCTGGCATCCACCGCTGCTGCCATGGATGTTGAGACCATGATATTCTATACCTTCTATGGTGTGGATATCGTCAACAAGCATAAATATGCGAACCTGAAAGTTGCTCCCATTGCCAATCCCGCCATGCCGTCACCGGTTCCCATGCCGAACATCCTGGGTATGCTGCCCGGCATGACCGCATTGGGCACAATGATGATGAAATCCATGATGGGCAAGATAAACTGGCCCTCAATTCCTGAAATGATGGAAGTCTGCCTTGAAATGGATGTAAGGATGGTGGCCTGCACGCCAACCCTGGAAATGACAGGTTTAACACAGGCCGATCTCATCGAAGGGGTAAAAGTGGGCGGCGCCGCCGACTACCTCGATTTTGGCCTGGATGCAAACATCAACCTGTTTATATAGCAACACAAAAATCAACACCTAATAAAACCCGATAAAATAAGAAAAAGAAGGAGAATAACCATGTCTGATATTACCCCTGATGAAGTTGTAGATCTCAAAGGCTTGAACTGCCCGATGCCTGTTTTGAAAACCAAAAAAGCCCTGGATAAAGCCGAAGGCGGCAAAATACTGCGCGTCGATCTCACCGATGCCGGCTCCAAGTCAGACCTGCCGGCCATGATCAAGAGGACCGGCAACGAGCTGCTGGAAATGACGGAAGAAGGCGGCGTGTTCAGCTTTTTCATCAAGAAAAAACAAGGTTAATTTATTTTTGCAATCTCTCATAGCTTGAATACGAGGGGAGGACGGTGCCGGTATTGCAGAATTCCGGCCCCAGGAATTTTTATAACTCATACAAAGAGGAGTTCGAAGAGGAGATGAAGCAGAAAAAACTTATCGGATTGAGAAGTCTGCTGCTTGGTACGGCAGCAGTAATGGCTGTAGGCATGCTGACAGCAAACGATGCCAACGCCACCAACGGCTATTTTTCCCATGGCTACAGCATCAAAAACAAAGCCCTTGCAGGCGCCGGTGTGGCCCTGCCTCTGGATGCGCTTGGTTCTTCCACAAATCCGGCCATTCTTACTGAAGTAGGTGACCGGCTTGACCTTGGTTTAGCCGTTTTCAGCCCCAGAAGGGAATACAGTGTTGACCGGGGCCCAACCAGTGGCCCTCCATTCTTTGAATTGATGGGAGGCACGGTGGAAAGTGATTCTGAATATTTCTTTATCCCCTCCATCGGCTGGAACAAGATGCTGAATGAAAACAGCGCCTTCGGCATCGCTGTATACGGCAACGGCGGCATGAACACCGATTATCCGACCCAGACTTACTATGACCCAACTAGCAACACAACTGGTGTTGACCTGATGCAGCTGTTCATTGCACCGACCTATGCCCATAAGTTTGCCGGCAAACATTCCGTCGGCATCACGCCGATCATTGCGGTCCAGTTTTTTGAAGCACAGGGCGTGCTTTCTTTTGCCGACTATTCATGGGCCTCTGATAAACTTTCTGGTAATGATCATGATTCCGCATTTGGCTTCGGCGGCCGGATCGGCTACCTGGGCCAGCTTAATGAAATGTTCAGCATCGGCCTGGCCTACCAGTCAAAGATCTATATGGACGAATTTGACGACTATGCCGGCCTCTTTGCCGAGCAAGGTGATTTTGACATCCCGGCCAACTGGACCGTTGGTATTGCTGTCAAACCTATCCCGGAAGTCAGCATTGCCTTTGATGTCCAGCAGATTTACTATAGTGATGTCGATTCCATTGCTAATCCTCTGCTGCCGAATCTTATCACAGACGGGCTTGGTACGGATAAAGGCGCAGGTTTTGCCTGGGAAGACATGACCGTCTTCAAGATCGGCCTGCAGTGGGCCCGCACCGAGCAGTGGACATACCGCTTCGGGTATTCCTATGGCGAGCAGCCCATTCCTGAATCTGATGTTCTTTTCAATATCCTGGCGCCGGGTGTTATCGAGCAGCATGCCACCTTTGGCTTAACCTATACATTCGCAAATCAGGGCGAGCTTGATTTCTCACTCATGTATGCCTTCAGCAATGACGTAAGAGGCACAAATCCGTTGGCAAACCCGGCTAGCGACCCGCAGTACATTACACTTACCATGGACCAGTGGGAAGTCGGTGTCGGCTATTCCTGGAAGTTCTAAGCAACCCTCCCTGGGGGATAATACCCCCCTACTTATACCCTTGGGGGGCGTTTTGCAACGCCCCCCTTTTTAATTAGCACGGTTTCTTTTAAAAACATCTCCCAGCACGGCAGAATTATTGAGGAGGATCAAAAATGATTCGACAAAAGACAAAATTTACCCTTTTTATCATGCTTCTTGTCCTGGGCATGTGCTCCCTGGCCCAGGCAGAAGTGCTCAAGCCCTTTGTGCTTGGTAAAACCCCTTCTTCTTTTACAAATCCCCTAAAGGATCCGGGAAAAATGGCCGATGTGGTGGAATATACCAAGGCCCGGCTTACGGAGCAGGGCTTCTCCATTGTCGGCAGCTACATGCCTTTTCCCAGTGCCACTGTCATCTGTGCCAGCCATCCTGATTTAAGCGCTGCTGCAGCCAAGGCGGAAAACGGAGGGTTTGGAGCGGCCCAGCGTGTGGGAATAACAGAGGTCAACGGCACGCTGCAGATCTCCTACATGAACCCCGCCTACCTGGGTACGGCATATGGGCTCGGCAAGCTGGAAACAGTTTCTGCAAAACTTGCCGCGGCCCTGGGCCATGAACAGGAGTTCGGCGCCGAAGGCATCAAGGAGGAGAAGCTGGGACCAGGAAAATACCATTATAAAATGCTCATGCCCTATTTCGACGACATCGACGTGTTGAACACCTATGCTGATTATGAGACAGGTGTTCAAACCGTGGAAGCAAACCTGGCTACAGGCAAAGGCGGGACCGTGAAAGTGTACCGCATTGACCTGCCGGGCAAGGATGTTTCTGTCTTCGGTGTCGGCATCCCGCAGGGTGACGGCCCGGACTCCGGCGACAAGGATACTGACAAGGAAATACTGGATATCATCGATTTTCAGGAAATCCGTTCAACCGCCTACCTGCCCTATGAGCTCATGGTGCAGGGAAACCAGGCCATAGCCCTGCGCGGCCGTTACCGTATTGCCGTGCATTTCCCTGACACCTCCATGGCAGGCGAACACGGCTTTACCAAGATCATGAGTTCACCCGGAGGTATAAAAAATGCCCTGGAAGCAGTTGCCGGGAAATAGTTTTCTATACAGAACAAACTCATAGTATAAAAAAAACAGCCGGGAGAGCCCGGCTGTTTTTTTTTATTATCATAGCCGTACATTCCATCCAAAATTCATACTATTTCCAAATGGAAAGAATCAAGCAAACAGATCCTCACCGCCAAGAGAATTCACCAGGATCATGGTCGGCATCCCGTCAACAAAGGATCTGTAGCAGGCATGCCATGCAGCTTCATCTGCCACTTCAGGCAGCTCAAATCCGAGAATAACACAGGTGGCATCTGCTGAATATTTATGTAAAACCCTTGAAAAAGATCCTTCTTCAAGAACAACCTCAACATCACCTTCAACACGGGCCAGATCTAATAATTTCTGCAGGGCTGACTCGGCCGGTTCCCGCCCGGCCTCGTTTTCCACCACCCGCAGAATACGAATTTTTGCATTGCTCCACTCCCAATTTTCAGAAATCAGAAAAGCAAGCAGCAGCATCAGGGCCCCGTTTTTATGCCCCCGCCACCAGATATCAATGCGCTTTGGTTCCTCAGGAACCGGAAGCACTTTTGTTTCAATGAGGGCCAGGCTCATGCCGAGCGTGGAAGCTGTCCGTAAGGCATTAAGATAGGTCTGCCTGCGTTCCATTTTCCCGGACCAGCCAAAGACAGCCATATTAGGCCGGATCGGGCCAATGGCTGTAGCCTGCAGCAGCATGGTGATGCCCTGTTCCAGCTTTTCAACTGCAACCACCACTGGAAAGGCGCCATAATTCTTCTCGTTGCAGAAACGGGTCAATTGCTGCACTGCTGCCGGCCTCCTCGGGGCAAGTTCAACTACATCCCCTACCAGAACATTGGCCAGATAGACTATGCCCCGTCTTGATTCCATCCAGGCTGCATAGGCAACAATTTCTTCACGGGCCATGGGGTTACCCGAAAAAACGAGAATGTTGGGCCGCCAGTTCTTCGGGTCTTCAGGCATTTGCCGCAAACGTAAAAGGTTATTGCGGAGCTGCCTGTAGATAAAACCTCGCCGGGCATCACCAAATGTGGCAATGAGCCGCTGCGTTTTCAGGTACCAGAGCAGCGACACAATAATTAAAATAGCGATGAGTGCGGCTTTCCAGTTGATCAGGACAGTAACGATTGCACATCCGACGCCGCCAAGCAGTGCTGTGGACCAGTGAAAGTAACGGAACTGCGGCCGGAATGATGGGTTGCCGCCGAAATCCTCTATAAAGGCAGCCAGGTTGATCATACCGTAACTGTAAAGAAAAAACATGGTGATCAGGGCGGCAACCCCGTTTAAAGCTGAGCCGCCTGTTTCATTGCCAGCCCAGAGGAGTACTCCAAAGGTTATCATGCATGTGAGCAGTAAAGCCCTTCGCGGCTCATCGCCCCTTTTGCTCCCTTTGGCAAAAAAATGGAGCACCTGAAGAATCCGGTCCCGTGATACTGCCTGCAATACCCGGGGCGCGCCCATGTAGCTGCCGACAGCCGAAGAAAGGGTGGCGGCGACAACACCGAGAGTAACCAGCATGGACCAGCCAAACAGGGCATTGTCATGCAGCAGTTTATAGGGGGTTGCTATGAGCGCATTCCTTTCATAGGCGCCGCCGCAAAGGACTATTTGGGCAAAATAGATCAGAAAACCGACACCGACAGCCGCGAGAGTCCCGCGGGGTATGCTGCGCCCGGGATCCTTAAGATCTCCGGACATATTCACCCCGGCAGCAATACCGGTTACCGCCGGAAAATAAATGGCAAAAACAACCCAGTAGCTGAAAAGTGGAGCCGTTCCGTCCTGCAGGTCAACTGGTGTATATCCAGGGTTGAGATTCTGCTGCAGATTGGCCAATGAAAAATGCTGCAGAGCCCCGCCTAAGAAGGCGATGATAGCGAGAAAAAGGAAAGCCATGATTACAAACTGGATCTTGATGGCCCAGCCTGCCCCCAAAAAAACAAGCGTAAACAGGACCAGGGCCGTACCGAGGGTGATAAACTGAAAATACGGGGCGAGCCCTGGATATGAGCGGACAAGCGCCTCGGCAAAGCCAAGAATATAAAACGGCACTGAAAGGGCCAGGGCGAAGAAAAGCGCGATGCCGATGGCACCGCCGAACTCAACGCCGAGCACGCGGGAAATCAGAAAATAGAAGCCCCCGCCGCGCACCCGCATGTTGGTGCTGATGGCAGCAATTGACAAAGAAGTTAAAACAGTGATGGACTTTGCGATAAGAAGTATCGACAGCGCACCAATGACTCCGGCCTGGCCAACCACGAAGTTTGCCCGCATGAACATGATGACGCCGAGAATGGTGAGAATAGCGGGCGTGAATACTCCGGCAAATGTACCGAAGCGGTTTCTTGTCGTGCTCTGTTTTGCCATATCAGGCAGTTGTTCCCTCAAGCAAGGTCTGGAAAAATTATTCTTCCTTCACAGTGACAGAAAGAATCCCCTCTTCTCTCAGATACATAATGATTTCTCGCGGTATATACTCCAGGGCCAGGATTTCATCAACAGTGATGTCATGAGCCCTCAACCTGCTCAGCAGGCGGTTATGAAAGCGTGACTCCGTCTTCGTTTGGTAATAGTCGCGATAGACCAGAGCAGAACCAAGAATGGCTATGACTCCCATCATCATCCAGAAGACAGCATGGCTGATTTCTATATGAAAGCCCTCCAGCAGGAGCTTGGTGCCTACAAAAAAGATAAGCTGGTAGGCGAGATCTTCCAGCTTCGGAAGCCTCTCCATAAGGCGGATGAAAAACCCTGCGGCAAAGCGCAGGAAGACTATTCCCATAATCCCGGCCAGCCATACTACCAAAAGCTTATCACTCATGGCTACCGCCGTGGTGATACTGTCAATGGAAAACGCAATATCCGTAAATTCTACGATCAGCACCGTCTTCCAGAAGCTGGCTGCAGCTTTGGGTGTGGGCTGGTGGGCATCCTCCTTGTAGAAAAAGAACATGTGCTTCATGGCCAGGTATAGCAGGTAGCCGCCTCCTATTATCTTAAAAGCAACAAAACGCATGAGGTGAGCGGCAAAGACCAGGGCTACGACCCTGAAAAAGAAAGCGCCGAAGATACCGTACATCAGAGCCTTCTTCTGCTGCTCTTTCGGCAGGGTCCGCACCAGGATAGCCAGGACCAGTGAATTATCAACGGAAAGTATGCCTTCCAGGATGGCCAGGGTGAATATGGCAAGGCCGTCGGTTCCCGAAAACGCATGAAATTCCTGGGAAAGCTGCATCAGAAAAGAAGTTTCCATAGACGGACCATATTAATATTGTGAAATAAATTCACCGGCATGAGGGCTTTTGAGAAGAGCCCTGAAACTTTCTTGTATCGGGTGATTTATCGTTTTTTCGTCTCAGCCCAGAGCTGGCAGAATTGTTCCTTTTCGTCGCCGCTGCAGGTCCTGTTCACAGACCACCTGAGCATAAGCGGCGCTAGAAGTGTTGTAATAAACGCCATAAGGACCAGGGCGGAAAACTGGTTCTCTGTTAGCAGAGGGGTGCTGATAATATCCCGGGCCAAAAGGTCGTCGCTCAGGGCAATTACTACAGCCACAATGACAAGTTCCACAGCGCCTCTGCCGTTCATGCCAAAACCGATGATGGCCGACTCCCGCATGCTGTAGCGGAAGAACAAAGCGCCGATCCCGCAGCCCACCAGTTTGCCGAGTATAGCTGTAATGGTTATAGCTGCTGCAAAAAACAGGAAAGAAAGGCTCCACTGAAAGTGGATATGAAAAGCAAGTGAAGCAAAAAAGACCGGCATTAAAAAGCCGTGGCTCAAGCCGTAGAACCTGTCGCTTATGGCATGATAAATCTTCTCATGCATTATCTCCTTGCGGACAAACTGACCTGCCAGAAATGCCCCTATGACAGTATGCAGGCCTGCCAGTTCAGCTGCAGTGGCCATAACCAGGGCAGAGATCATCGCAAAGGTAAATCCCTTGGCATTGTAGTCATCAAGTCTACTGGTGAAGATCGGGATCAGGAAATGGCCGGCCAGGATGGTGAAGGCAAAAAATGCCGAGACCTTGAGCATGATGATAAGGATGGAGACAGTTTCCACCGAGCCTGTCTTAACCAAACCCAGGAGGACGGAAAGACCTATCAGGGAGAGGATGTCATCAGCAATTGCAGCACCCATGATAACGTGACCGATGCTGGTCTTGTGGATCTGCATCTCCTGCAGAATAACGGCCTGGACCGCAATGGCAGTAATGGACAGGCCGATACCGATAAAGAGCGACTGGAAGACGGTCCCGCCAAAATACCGAGCCACTAAGAAACCCATGGCAAAGGGCAGAACAAATCCGCCGACTGCCACGGCAAGTGACGGCCAGATATGCTCAAGCAGCTCCTTGGGGTCCATCTCCATGCCGGCATAGAACATGGCAAAAAATATACCCAGATCCGCAAGAAACGTTATGGCCTCGGATGGACTGACAATATTCAATACCGCAGGTCCAAGCAGCAGACCGGTTACCAGCTGACCGAGCATGACCGGCAGCCCCATGCGGACAAAAAGAGCTCCCATCGGCCAGGCAACTGCCAGAATGATGAGAAGATTTATAATAAGATGATCAGTCAGCATATTTGGCTGTCCTCTCCTGCAGGAAAAATGAGTAAAAATACCGGCACCGGCCTGTCAAGGGAAAAACAAGCATAACATTTTAGCACTTCATCTCAACTTTATTCTTTTCCTTCTGGCATGACAATATCTGAGTCTGTTACATTAAAATATACTCCGTTTCCTCTTCACATAAAACTTTCTCGGGTGACCCTTTGCAGATAAGCTGTATCATACCAACAAAAAATCGCTGCCAGATGACGCTTGCAGCCATAGAAAGCGCCAGGCGCCAACAGTTTTCTGAAGTGGAGATAATTGTCGTTGACGATGGTTCAGATGACGATACGGTGAATGAAATTACGTCCCGATATCCTGAGATAATTATCGTAGAACTCGATGGAGTTGGCCCGGGCCCGGCCCGCAATGCTGGTGTCGCTGCCTCCAGGGGCGAGATACTGATGTTCCTCGATTCCGACGACATCTGGCTGGACAACCATGTTCAGCAACTTGTGAATACCTTAAATCGCGGCTTTCAGGTTGCCTATGGTGTGGCACAGACAATAGACGAAATTGGGGGGGCTGATTTTCTCATCCCGGAAAATGGAGCAGGAACCGAGGGCGACTGTTTTCATGCCCTGTTGCGCTGGTGCTTTCTGGTGCCCTCCGCGCTGGCCCTGAAACGTGAAGCTTTCCAGGAAACAGGTGGATTTGCTTCAGTTTCCTGTGCTGAAGACTGGACATTTTTCCTCAAGCTGGCAGCGCAATTCCCTTTTGGATTTGCAGGGCCTGAGCCTGTTACATTAAGAAGGCTGCACCGGGGAAGCCTCTGCTTTATCACTGACAAGAAAAAACTTCTTGCGATCATCAGTCAAATGCTTAGTATTCTGGAGAATGAGCCCAGGGCAACCGTGGCACATTGCAACCATTTTAAAATGCTTTACGGCTGGACAGCTGATCACACGGCACAGTGGTCATCCGTACAGGATTGGTATCTGTCAATGCTGCAGGAGAAAATTATTTGAGCACCTTTATCCCTGAAGATAAACACCAGCAGGTCCTGGGTACCTGTGTTGATGTGCCGGAAGAATCCCCCTCCTTTCCGTTGCCCCTGAAAATGGTGGGCATCTCGGGCAAAACCGTCTGGGTGCGTCTGGCTGACAATAAAGGCGGACACATTCCGTTTAACGCCAGAATCCTTGTGAGCCTTGAGGCCCACAGACGGGGTATTCACATGTCCAGAATTGAGCAGGCAATAAGCTCTTTGTATGACCGGGAATTTATCAGTCTCCCTGCATATGGGAAACTGCTTGGAGACCATATTATCAAAACGCAGAATGCCCGGTATCTTTCCCTCGAATTGACCGGCCACCTGCCGTTTATCCAGCAGGCTCCGGTCAGCAGACTCAACTCAATCGACTCCATTGAGGTGAGCTACAAAGCTGTGATTGAAAAAAACAAAACCGGAGAAACATTAAAAACCCAGGTGGGCGCAGGAGTGCATCACCTCACTGCCTGCCCCTGCACCCTATCCTACAACGAGGTGCTCTTTGACCGGTACAATGACCCCTGGCCACAGGCCACGCATTCCCAGAGATCGAAAACCCGGCTCCTGGTCAGCCCTCCTGATGACGGACAACTCCCTGCATACCGGGATTTGACAGACATACTTGCCGCTGTCCTGCACATATCCCAGGATCTGCTTAAGCGGCCGGATGAAACTGAACTGGTTTTAAAAGCCCATAAATCTCCTCAGTTTGCAGAGGACACTGTGCGTGAGGTGGCACGGGCGGCGGGAAAAAAATTCAAGGATACTCTGCCGCCTGAAACCCAAATCCAGGTACATTCGCTCAGCCTGGAATCCATTCATATTCATGATGTGGAGTGCTCCCTTGACACCAAGCTTGGCGATATTCTCTCAACCTTAGCAGCATCGCAACAGGAGTGAAGACATGGCAACATATCCCATTGTGGCAGAAATTCCCGGCCTCTATAGAGTAGTAGCCCTGCAGCCTTTTCGCAAAACAGAGGGTGTCTCCTTTGACATCCTGCCCAAGGACCTGGTCCCGAAGGTAGATGCGGTGGACAGGGTCATCCACAAGAACAGGGCCGTGTCGCCCGGCCCTGTTGGAGATGTGAAGGAACCCTGGTATATGCACCCCCACCAGGATGACAACCTTATCGTGCTCCACGGCATCCGGCATGTGGAGATCTATACCGGCGCGCATGGCAGAATTGAATCATTTGTGGTCACTCCGGAGCGCATTGAGCATAACAGCAAACTTTTATACGATGGCCCGGCACTGCTTGTCTGGCCGCAAGGGGTTTTTCACCGAATAAAAAGCGGAGAGAACGG
>Ga0209536_100004959_pt1 | contig 20909 bp, 14 predicted proteins | sample DeeMarSeWOR28_12_FD_187461 | JGI IMG/M metagenome (GOLD analysis project Ga0209536, IMG submission 187461) | Marine sediment microbial communities from White Oak River estuary, North Carolina - WOR-2-8_12 (SPAdes) (version 2) | ecosystem: Environmental > Aquatic > Marine > Intertidal zone >... | reverse complement strand
TCTTTATAGTATCTCCATTCCTGCGAGAAATCGGGATGCTGCTCGCCGAGCATATCGAAGAACGAAATCCACAACGTTTTCCTTCTTCCGATACAGGAATAGATCACTTCTTCGGTTGGATACTGGTCCGGGTCTTTAAGGATAGGTTTATCAACTGGCATGTTTTCCTCCTGCTTGCGCCTGCGTCACCGGCGAGACTAGCATCCGGTGCATGTTGATCTTGACCTCACTCTTTCTTGTTTTGACTGCTCACTTCTGACAGTTTGAGCAGAGATAGCACGCTCCGCCTAAATACTGGATCTTCTCGACTCTACCTCCACATTTCGGACAAGGACGCGTTAACGCATTTTTGTCCATTATGCGAATGTAGCCTCCTCGGTTGTTGTACAGGTCGTATTCGTCGTACCGACCGCCCTTCTCAATGGCCTCTCCAACCGTGTCTACAATGGCATTGTGCAGTGCGCTTATGCCGGCAGTGCTCAAATCAGCAATCAAATGTTTGGGATGAAGACGGGCCCGAAAAAGGATATCTTGAGCAATTGCATTGCCCAGTCCCGGGATGATCTGATTCTGAGTCAGCAACCCCTTGGCACTCAACTTCTTGTCCACTGCCAGCTCGCCGGTGAGGGTACGGAAGTAGTCAAAGCCGAACCCAGGTTCGACTGGTGTCGTTCTCATTGCCTTGATGTATTCTCTGTCCTTCTCTTGGCCTTTCTTGTAGAGTTCCATGGCTCCCCACATCTGTGTGGTGGCGGTGAAGAAGGAGTCGTCGCTGAACGTGATAAACAGATGATACTTCTTCGGCGCCTTTGATCCCGCAGGATGATATAGCACTTTGCCTCCACATTCACCAAGCAAAAGCACGTACCCGGGCTCAAGTGGAATGAAGAGCCATTTTCCTCTTGTCCGCGATTCGCCGACTATCTTCGCCTTTGTCAGCTTCTCAAATTCGTCATGGCTCCTGTTGTACCAGACGAACTTATGGGGGCTGTTTCCCAATTGTCCTAGCCGGACCCTCTTTCCTTTCAGCGTCTGATTCATCTGTTTGGCCAAGGTCACAAACTCAGGTATCTCGAACATTTCTGACCTCCTATGTTGGCTAGCTAAAGTACCGTCTCAGAATGGTGAGATCCGTAACGCAAAACTCAACGAACGGAAAATGCGCGGGCATTTGCTGGTCCGATTGCAGTGACATGTTAGCACATGCCATTATGTAAACTACTACCGTTTAAAGGCCTTGGCTTTGTGGGCGGGCTGTAAGCCGGCTGAAGCCAAGAAAATCCTAAGCACTAAATCCTAAATCCGAGACAACATCGAATGTCCAAAACACAAATTCTTCAAACAACAACAGCAATATCCGCGCTTGCTATCCGCCTTGTGTCTGGGGTATGCCCACAAGGACTTACCGGACTGTCTTGGATTTCCGTCATTCGGATTTTGAATTTGTTTAGGATTCAGATATTCGAATTTAGGATTTACGACACTGAAGTCTTCGCCTAAAGGCCAGGGGTCTTCTCCCACTCCCGGAATGGGACATTAAGCAGATGGCGTCTGAATATTGCAGTCTGAGATCCTTTTGGGCTCCTGTGGGGTAGCAGGCCCGATCACTTATTAGGATCTGTTGTCCTCGGGCGGCACCAGAACATTAAGCCGAATTCGTAAGCATATAAGTTGATGACGGCCACGCGACGTTCGCGGTTCTGGACGACGATGAAAAACTCGCCTTCGCTGCGATCTCCTCGGTGCGGGCCGTTCTGCCTTGGCAGTCGGCTGACTGAGATCTGATCGCGGCCGTCCTTGCGGATAGCAGTACTCAATTGATTCTCGGAGAGTTCGTCCGCATCGAACCAATTGTCCACTGGTAGATTTGCCATCTTTGCACCACGGACCGCCAAGAGCATGGAACCATCGAGAGTCAGCTCACCACGACCTTCCCTGGCAAGCCAGGTTTCCATAACAGTAGCTGTTGGCGCCCGCATTTCGACACAGCGGACAACGTCGTAGACACAAGACTGAGAGAGTCCACCGTGATTGCCGCGAAAATCGGCATTGGAGGCGAAATGCAGGCTAGGGCCGTTGCCCCAAATTGAAACAACGGTATCATCGAATGGAAGTTTTCCAGAATACCTATAGCCATAGCGGCCGGATGGATCTTTTTTCGAAACGACTCGTGACGTGAGAGCGGCTACCTCCATGTCATGGAAGTCAGAAGCGATTCCGTTGCTGAACCGTTTGAAGCGATTCTGCAGCTTGACGAAGCCGTTGTCAGGCATCGGCTCGGACAGCAGATGAATTGGATCAGAAAACGCTTTCTCCAATTCGGCCATTACCCAACCGCGGACCTCGTCGCTTCGCATCCCCTCGCGGGACACCGGCTCCTGTAATCCTCGAGTCGGCAGATTGCGTAAATACTCTCGCATCCACTGCCGCTGTGCATCGCGGCGCCGTACGTCAGTTGGTGAAGGCGACGGACGTGTTAGACCAACCCATAGGTGGTATTGAAACGTCAGAAAGTAGTCGCGATCATTGAGATACATCCACTCTTCGCCACCGCTGCCGAAACCGTTGCCGTAGTCGACTTTGCCGGCGGGTTGAGTGTAGAGACGGTCGATGCAGCGATCGATACCTTCCAATATCGAGGCGCGAGTGGATTCATCCAACCGCCGAACAAGGTGCTTTGCGGTAAATAGGGCGATTTTGTTGCGGCGACGCAACAGCTCATCTTCCGACAAGAACCTATAGCCCTTTCGCTGCATCGCGGTCAGATAGCGGTCGGCAATAGTGGCGGCGTCTTGTTCAATCTGTGTGTTCGCGAACCCCGCTAACGTCACAGCGCCAATCAGAATGAGCAACCAGCGTTGACTGTACATATACCCTTCAGGGTAGTAAATTCCCGCGAGTAAGATCATAAACTGTTATTGTAAAGCTACTTACCCGCGCAAGAACGAGAACTTTCAATCGGGAGCACTGTATACTGAATCAATACCACCACCAAATCCATCTTAGATAGCGACTCAGCCAAAATTTATCGCCCAACATTGCGGATAACGAGCCGAATAAGAGCATGGGAATCAGTAAGAATAGAACCAACACCAATTTGCCATGAACCGGATGGCCTGTTGACCAGTAGAATCCCAGCAGCAGACCTAGGACTGCACCGAAGATAAAACGGACAATGAAAGTTCCTCGATCAATTTGCCTTAATCCTTCTTTTGCATGTCCAATTATTTCATCAATGTTGAATGCAAAAGTATCAGAATAAGCCGACGCATTTTCTTGAGTCGCACTCGGCTTAGGCTTTGTTCGGAACAAGTCATATTCACATCTTCTTGCTGAGTCATTCAAGACATAATATGCTTCAGCGATTCGCTTGAACTTATCTTCTGCTGCCTCTTTGCAGGATTCATCCACCTTATCAGGATGGTATCGCTTGGCTAGTCTTCTGAAGGCAAACTTAATCTCTTTTTGAGAGGCGGTGGGTGAAATACCTAGAATATTGTAGTAGTCTGGCATGCGTTGATTGGGAGGACTGCTTAAACTAGTTCATATAACGACTCAACTGAGCCTTTTGCGCATTACGTGCGAAAACTCTCCGGTTGTTGGCTCGGAGCTTCTCATTGCTCAAACTCGATCCACTCACCGACAAAGACGCTTTCCACGGCGCACGCGAGACGATAGATATCTGACCCCATCAGCTCGGAACGGAAGGTGATCCCTCGACCTGACCAAGTCTCGTACTGACTCGGAACATGTGCCGCGAGTGAGAAGAGGGCAAGCGCAAGTTCCTTTTCAATCAGGTCCTTATCGGCAAGCGAAGTGGTAAGCACACGAAGCGCAACAATGAGTTGGTCAAACAAGGCGGCACCCGGGTCAGTGCCCATACGCGCCTGCACGACCAGACCGTCGGGACCTACGCCCTGCGCCACGACAAATTGCTTGGCTTGTTTTGTGTTCATTCTGCTGCGAACCAATGGATGAGGGGCGAGCGTCAGCGAGTCCCTGTCCGTCCAATTGTCAAGTGCCCTCAACTAGTACACTAGTTCCACAATCCTCACAATGATATGCTGGTGGATTCACAATCTCTGTGTTAGCTCGAATGTGCAACCCACTGCGATTGCAGACAATAATTCTTTTTCTACCAGTCGCGTTAGACTCGAACCAGCATTGTTGGGGGAAAAGACTGAAGTACAATGAGCTGAACAATCGGCCACGTATGTATGCCTTGCCTTGGTCCATTTCAGAGGAACATCTTGGACATTTCATATTATCGTTCTCCGAATTATTCTAAACTTAACGCGACGGTCGAGCATCGCCGAGGAACGAGGCGTATAGCGGAACCGGATGTTACTTGTCTATTTCAGTTGCATGAGTCTATCTTCAGTTCAGGCATTATAGTGAGTACTGCGGAATCCTCATCGTTTCACCATCCTTAACCGAGGACAGGTGTGCGTAATAGCCGGGGACTGTCATATTCAGCGCATCGATGACGTCAACCCGCGGCTTGCGAGACCGCAGGATGGCATCGATGAAATCATCACCAAGGTAGCCATGAGAGCCGCCATGTCCCCCCGGCAAGACTCCTGGCGGCAAAGCGTACTTCTTAATCTTGAGGCCGCCCTTGACAGCCTCGTGGTAGCGCTTGCTGCCGGTCCTGTCGCCGACAAACGTCTTGTTGAATCCGCCATATTCGCCCCTAATGCGTCCCGCTTCGAGGTACTCACCCTGCGAACCGCATACCATCATCCGGGAAAGCCCTCCTTCTGCGGTCCGGAACAGGCCGACCTCTGACTTGAATATGTTCCCGATCGCATTGGGCTTGCGCTTGTCTTTGTCAAACAGCGGAGTGCCCTGGCAGGAAACGTCAAGAAGAGGCTTATGCGCAACACCGACATAGTAGGCCGTCGCATGTGTCGGATACCACATCGGACATCCCTTTTTTCGCCAGTCCTTGTAGGAACCCAGCGCAGGTGCCCCCAGGGAATGAGGATGACAATATTCCCCCTCGGAATAGACGATACGGCCAAAGACTCCCGCAGCATAGAGCCTTTTCATTGCGTAGAGATCATCGTGAAAACACGATGTTTCGAACATGGCGTAAACCAGCCCCTTGTTCTTCCTGCAGCATTCGAGGAGCCTTTCGGCGTCCTCGATATCTCCATAGAATGCGGGAACCGCAGTGGCAACATGCTTGCCATGCTCCATGCAGAGGATAGCATGCTTGGCGTGGGCCGGAGCATCCGTGGCACAATAGATGGCCTCGATTGAATCGTCCTTGACCATCTCCTCCAGCGACGGGTACGTCTTTTCACATTTCGCCTGTCGAGCCATATCGGCACAGCGGTCCGGGAACAGATCACTGACCGCAACCAGTTCGACGTTGGGATGATGCTGGAGTCCGAATTGCAGGCCGAATTTGCAGACACCATGGCCGACAATTCCAACCCGGACCTTGCGGTCGCTAAAGGGCTTCCAGACTTTCATTGTGTCATAGTCGGTATTTGTCTGGTCAAAACCGGCAATGCCTTCGGCCGCCTGAGCGTGACCGAGCATGGAACTTCCGGATGCAGCAGCAGCGGAGACGGTTAGGAATGATCTACGAGTGATTTTCGACATGGCAGTATACTCCTCATTGGTTATTGGCATTTACTTATTCTGATATTTGACAACTGAACATCATACTCTTACCTCCAAGGAGAGTACTCTTCAGTAGTCAACCGCATATCCTACAATTCTCTCCGAGTTATTTCTAGTTATTTCACAACGTCCGTTTCGCGCCCCATCGCCACTTGCTGGCAGATCAATCCGCAAGAGAGCGGATCCGATCAAGGTCGAGATCTCCCTTGGCGCCCCATCCGCGTTTGCCTTTGGGAATCACGGGACGGAATTTCTCGTAGAGCGAGTAGGCTCGGTTAGCGAGTTCTCCTGACTCGAACGACTCCGCTAAATCCCGCATAGTCGCCTTCACCCGGTCCAGATCTTCGCCGAACTTCTTCTTCAGATATTGTTGAACGCCGGCAGGATCTACGGGCTTGTCTTTGACGACGGCGCGAATGCCGTCATCAGTGTTCTTTGCCGGAATGCCCCGGCCGCACAGCTCGATCCAGAACTCTTCGCCCAAACCGACTTTCTTAGGCGGTCCGCCGTCTGGGGCTTTCTTGGGACGAAAGATTCCAAGGCTTCGACCTTTCGCTTGGGCGTTCAATCCTGAAAGGGCCTTGCCGAGCGAGAGAGCAGATTGGGTGTCGTACCCGAGTCGTTCTGCAACAACAGCGCCCCAAAGCGTCAAAACGGGGGCTCGGTTAGTCTGGACGACAGCTTTGGTCATCATTGATCCCTAACAATCTGCGTCTCATGCGCGGTGGGATTTCAACGCGTGGAGCATTCTGAACAGGAATAACTTGGCAAGTGCACAGAATTAACCTCATTCGCCGCTCGCCCACCGTCGAAATGCAAACGGCTGTGATACTTTGTTGATGATGCCTATCCTGCAACTGCTCAGCTTCTAATGGATTTTGCCCTGAGAAGACATCCCTCTGCCAGGGATTAATCTACAATGCTGGCTTTACTGAGTAATGCCTGATCAGGAACGAAATCTATTTTTTCCGCAAGGCTGGTATTTATCCAGACCGTGGACATCTGGTTCTTTGAAATTGGGATATCTCTGGGATTTTCACCCCGCAGTATCCTTTTGGCTGTTTCTGCCGCCCACGTGCCCTGCTCCTTCGAGATTTGTGTTAAACCGAAAACTGCATAAGGCATCATAAAGTCTTCGCAGGTGACCAATGGTACTTTTATGTGCTGATCGATAACTCGTAAGGCCTCATCATGATCCCAATTTCTGATTGCACCCCTGGTTTGCAAATAAATGACATCACAGGTTCCATTCCCTTCTAGAAAAGCAGACTTCCAACCTTCAAAATCATCCACCAACTTTTGTGTGACTGATATTCCGATACGGCTTAACAGGGCATCCAACAGCGGTTTGGTCTTCCTTGAAGTGGTTGTATTCTCATTAAGCACCAGCAACTTCTTCATGTTGGGGTAATAGGATTTCAAAGTCAGTATCGACTCTTCTACCGGAAGTAATTCAAGGATCCCGGTAATATTGCAGCGTGACAGGTCATATTGCTCTGCAGTCCAGTTGACCCCGCAGAATACGATTGGCATTGGATTGTTCTGAAAGTTGGGTACTACCAGGTATTTCACAGCATTATCATCCGATACGATCAGAAGATCAGGATTCTCATTATTAATTGAATCAAGGATTTCAGCCGCCCGATTCTTGATGTATTCCTCTGAAGGATTTCGCTTGGTATCCATAAAATGAGCTATAATCTCGAAGCTTTGAGCAGGAAGATTTTCAAATACTCCCTCTGTGATTTGGTCGCTTGGGGGAAATCCTCTATGATAAGAATTTACATAAACAACTTTCTTCTTTTCAATTTCCTGCTGCCCGCATGAATGCAGTCCAATCAAAAACAGAGCAAGCAGTATAAAAGAAGTGATTGATGAAATCAGATTATGTTTGGTTTTCATAAGAGTACATCCTACTCCAAAATATGCCATTTCGCAATCACCCGAGACAAATCGCTTCTGTGAACTCAAGATGTCCCGCACCGGTCGGTCATATTTCACCGCCCAAAAGTGTTGTTACGATTCGGCTCGAATCGGTTGTACCGTGGTGCGCATCTTCTGTAAACTTCACAGAGAACAAGTTGTTCTATGCTTTTACCGAGAATACCGGAACAAGGAAGAGTGAATTGTGAATGGTGAATGGTGAAAACTCGGGCGTTGGCTTCCGTATTCTTGGTGAAGGCGATCAGTTCGTTTCTCACTTCGCTCTTCCTCTTCACAATTCACCCTTCATCCTTTCGCGGCCTGCGGCCGCGCACACTCCGTCCCCGTCGGTGTCCCGCGGATGGCGGGCGCGCCGGAGAGCGTTTACGTCCGGCTCGAAAAAACGGAAAATCTACGCTGCTGAAATTGTATGCTGCGGCAGGCGAGCGGACAAGAAGAATCCTCGTATTGCGTATTGCGCCGACAAGAGATCATTTCTTGGACAGAGCTTGCCCTGAGCCCATTCGGCTTTGCTCAGGGTAAACTCTGTCGAACGGGTCAGGCTCTGTCCAAAAAGTCTGATGAAGCGAAACGGAGCCGAAATGACTTTATTTGTAGGGCAGATTTGGTATCTTAGGGCTGTAGATGTATCTTGACAGTGTAGGAATCTATATTAGACACAGATCAACGGTGATGAGCACGGCTCAAAGAAATGAATCTGAAAAAACCGTGTAAATCTGCGTGAATCCGTGTCTCAAGAGAGTCCCGCCGAAGGCGGTCAAATTACATGCTCGTAGTGGGAGATACTCAGTGAAAACGATTGATTTGCGTAGTGACACTGTTACGTTGCCGACGGAGGCGATGCGGCAGGCCATCTGCAACGCCGAGCTGGGCGACGATGTTTTCGAGGAAGATCCAACAACGATACGGCTCGAGAAGATGGCAGCCGAGAGGATGGGAAAGGAGGCCGCCCTGCTGGTCGCCAGCGGGACGATGGGCAACCTCGTCTGCGTTCTGAGTCACTGCAGACGCGGCGACGAAGTTATCCTCGGTGATCGCTGCCACACGTTCCTATACGAAGCGGGGGGTATCGCCGCTCTAGGCGGCGTGCACCCGCACACGATCCCCAACCAGCCCGACGGGACATTGCGGCTGGAGGACATCGCCGGGGCGATCCGCGCCGACAACGTGCACTTTCCACGCACGCGGCTCGTCTGTCTGGAGAACACGCACAACCGCTGCGGCGGTGCGGCCCTGAGCCCCAGGTACACCGAGCAGGTCGCGGCGCTGGCCCATGAGCACGGGCTGCTGCTGCACCTCGACGGCGCCAGGGTATTCAACGCCGCGGTGGCCTTGGGCGTGAACGTCAAAGAGCTGACACGGAACGTAGATTCGGTCAGCTTCTGTCTTTCGAAGGGGCTGTCGGCGCCGGTAGGCTCGCTCGTGTGCGGCTCGAAAGAGTTTATCTGCGAGGCGCGTCGGAATCGAAAGGCCCTGGGCGGCGGCATGCGCCAGTGCGGGATTATAGCGGCGGCTGGTATCGAGGCTCTCGACAACATGATCGAGAGACTTGTCCAGGACCATGACAACGCCCGCCGGCTGGCCGAAGGGATAGACAAGATCACCGGACTGTCCATCGAGCCCGAGCGGGTGCAGACAAACATTGTCTATTTCGATCTAGTCACTGAAAGAATAACAGCCGAGCAGCTCGCAGCCGAACTCGGTGACAAGGGTGTTCGGATACTGCAGGTCGGCCCGGCGCGGCTCAGGGCGGTGACACACTACGGAATAACCGCCGAGGACATTGACCTGGCGCTGGCGGCTCTGAATGAGGTATACTCTTCAGGGTAATAGATTCACGCGAGCAAAATTATAACCTGTTATACCCTTCAGGGTAGGAAACTCTCGCGAGCACAACCATGACCTGTTATTGTAAGATGACCTACCCGCGCAAGAACACGAATTTCAACTCGGGAACACTATAGTGTGAAGCCACCTGCCCGCGCAAGAACGGGAATTTTCAATCGGGAGCACTATAATTCGGGCTTAGTCTGCGTGCGGCATCAAAAGAACTGGGGCCTGCGCCGACTCCGTCGGTACACAGGCCCCTAAGCTATAGAATCACGGGCCTAAGCGGCCACGTGTCATCGCTGAGTGCGATTATGACGACCACACATCACTAGGTCAGTTATCGGTCAAAACCACTTGATCCTTTAGCCGAATCCGCTAATACTGGTAAGTTTAATCGGCCGGGCGGAGGTTTATGTCACCGATGAATATCGTATCTACGTCGTCGTCAAGAGGCTGGGCGGAAGGTTCCCCACTGCCGAGACCGATAGTGATCTTGGCTACATTGGACAGGTCCACTCCGGCTGCACTGAATTCCTCGAGGGCGATGTCCCACTGGCGCCATATTTCCGACTGACATGCGTACGTGAACGGATGCTCGACCTTGAGGCTCTGGCCCGCGACGTCTTCGAGCGTAACGTAAAACGGATGCTCGACATTGTCGTCTCGCCCGACGAACGACAGTGACATCGTCTCTGCTCCGAACGCGGTGAAGTCCTGCGGGCTGTCATACGTGTGGGTTGCCTCGGTGAAGTAGGGCTCATACTGATTCTGCACATTAAGCTGCATCGACTTGTTGCCCTGGCCGTCTACGGCGAGAAAGACATATTGGAAATCGCCAGGTATGTTGTGCGGCCAGGCCGCCTGGATCTCGGCGTCATTGGCGAGTGACTCGAAGCCGTCGACATCCAGGTAGTCCGCTGTCGTAAACGTCCACAAGTGCCCTTCGGCTGTGCCGGATGCGCCGACTTGATCGACACGCCACTGGTACGTCTGGCCCAGCTCTAGATTGGCCGGAGCGTACGAGGTTCCCGCCGGCGCCGGGTCGACCTTTTCCATCGCTCCGGCCTTGCCGAGCCACAGATCGCGCGATGTCGCAAATGACGCCTCGATCCAGCTAAGCTCGGCGTCAATCGGCGCAGCGCCGGTGCCGTCGGCCGGGCTGGGCATAACCGCCGCCGGCCCCACAGAGGTGCTGAAGACGTCGTCAAAGGTGGTGTGGTACCCGGGAGGCGTTTCATTCTGGTTTTGTGCGAAGATGCCGCTGGCGCCTTCCAGGAACGGCGCATCGTTGACGGCTTCATCTTCCCACGGATCGTTGCCAGCAGTGTCCACCATCGTCGCCGTTCTTACCACGAGCGGACCGCCCTTGTACTCGTAAATGCTGCCGGTGACATAGACTGGGCCCGAGCCGAGAACATCCAGTTCGGCGTAGTAGCTTCGGGCGTGATTGAGGCCCGGTGCGTAAACGTCCAGAAGCAGCTCGTCTTCGTTCCTCATGATGTTTGTCACGTTGACGACCTTCTCGATATCGATTCTCAGGTTGGCCGGACCGTCTTCCCAGTTTATGTGCATCACATAGACCGCTTGTGGAAAGAAACCGGGAATGCCGGTTATCGAACCATCCGGGTCAACGATGTATGTCAGCCTTGCCATAAGACCGTGGTGAGCCCTGGATGCATCGCCGGTGACATTTACAGTGGCGCCAACACGGACATCGGTAAAGACTTCCTCCTGGTACCCGGCACCGAACTGCGAGCCGTTGTCGGCCTCCGAGGTCGTCTCGTCCAGACTGACATATTTGTTGCCGTTGGGGTCGGTTACGATGGTGTTCGTAAACGTCTTGGTCACGTCCGGCAGCGGGACGAAGTCCCAGGCTGACAAGTCAAGCGGATCGCCGTCGAACGTCTCGAACCAATCGGCCCGTGCGGAACTCATCGTCACCAAAAGCAAACCCACCACCGCACAGATTGCTGCCCAGTTTCTTAGCCTTTTGAACATAACATTCCTCCTTCAAACAAGTTTGAGTAACCACGCTGTCTATACGATTGCTGTCACGTACAGATCCTTACAATTTGATCCCAACTCCTTCCCTTGCAGGCCCAATACTGCCAATCCTCACGTGGCCGCGATACTGAGACCCTGGCGGGTCCGACCAGCGCCATATATACCAGATCAGCCGACTTTCATCAAGAGAAAAAATGCAAAGCCGCAGGCCGCAGGGTAGCCGCCGAAAGTGGCTTTTCCTGCTTGACTGAGCCAGACAATTCTGTCTTGTTATCGGCTCAGAAACTCATCAGCTTCAGGATATCTTCTATGGTTCCCTCCTTGCTGACCTTCCGACCCGGACCAGAGGAACTGTCAAAGACCAGATGCTCCTTCTTGGCCTTGATTGGAACAGAGAGTTTATAGGGCTTGCATTTTCCGATGGCAGCCACAGCGCGCATGGCGCCCTCATAGAGGGCCCTGCGAGTCTCGTCGAATGGATAGAGCTCGGCAGCCTGACGCGTGATGCCCCGTTTTACGGCCACCGTAACACAGTCGGGCCCGAAGAACTTCGCCGCCTCGCGGCAGGCAGCCACATCGCCAGTGACCATGATAGTCGGGATTCCATAGTGACCGGCGATGGCCGCACACTGGGCCAGCTCACCAGATTCGATGCCGTTATACCAGTATCGGTTTTCCGTTCGCGACGACTGTGTGTGGGCCAGCACACCGTCGGGCGTGCCCATCATGGCGTGGGCGCCCAGTTGAATCAGGGCGTCAAACGAGTCATCAAGGCCGGTCAGCGGGCCCGGACGCGGCTTTCCGGTGATGTACTTGGCACCGGGCTCCATCAGGTGCGGGACAAACGCCTGCGATCCGTGCCCGTCGAGCACCACGATCTCGGTCACACCGGCGGCCCGCAATCCGCGGACTACGGCCGCGATGTCACCCATGAGATACTCCTTTGCCGTCTCGCCCAGCGGATTGCCGGGCTCGCGCGTCTGCGTGAACTTGTAGACACCGCTCGCTCCTTCAAGATCGGTGACGATGTAGATGCGCGGCGGCTCTGTCGCCAGAGTTGGGACGACGCAGGCAAGCACGAGCACCCAGCCGGCAAGGCAGACTGAGACAAGTCCTGATCTCGTCGCTCGCCGCGGCTCCACTGACTTGGGTCGGTTCGTTCCGTCTTCCATTGTGCACACCTCCATAACTTGGGTTCATTGCATGACCTTCGCCTCGCCAGCGCGAGACTCCGGCGTTATCCTGCATCCGGTCTCGGATCGACAAGAACCTGCGTTGCTCTTGTCCACAGTCATTCAAAACCGAATTCGACGCCAATAGTATGCAACCATGGCAACCGAAGTCAATCTAAAATTCTCTTGCCCAAAATTCTCTAATCCTATTGTCTGCGGCCGCACGCACAGCAGTGCAAAGTGAATAATCAGTCAGAGTATGTGTCTGAGTGCTTTCGTATGCAATGCAGTTGCGTTCTTCCTTCTTTGCCGCTATAAATAAGGCTGTTAGTGAGCATCAGCGTATATGGCTGAATTTGTCCGTCAGAAGGTGACTATTATGAAACAAATCCTCGCTTTTTCGATCTGTCTCGGCCTCGGGCCAGCCGCTTTGTCACTTGCCGGCGATTCAAAAGCTGGCTCCCCAACCGGGCAAATAGCCATTACTGTCTGGGACGTCAGCGGTGTCAAGTCCCTGCGGCCGGTAACCGGCGGCGTCCCTCTTGCAGAAGGAGCCGCTTTTGAAGGCGCAGATTTCGCCCTGCACGATGAGAATGATAATCCCGTACCCTTGCAGACATCCGTTCTTGCCAGATGGAAGGATGGAAGTGCCCGTTGGGTCCTGCTTGACTTTCAGGCTGAACCAGCCGCCAACGCCAAGGCACATTTCAAGCTATCCTGGGGTAAGAAGCTCAAGACAGTCAAGCCGGCGTTTCCGGTGGAGATCAACAGGCAAGGCAGACCATCGCTTAGGACGCGAGCCGTTGTGGTCTCACCGATAGCGGACGCCCTATTACGCATATCTGATCGGGTTGATCTGGGACTTACGATGACGGACGGCAAAGGAAACAAGTGCACAGCAATTGTTGAATCGTTGGACGTTGAGGTGGACGGTGATGTTCGTTCTGCTCTGCTCTTGCGAGGTGGCTTCCGCGATCCTGCCGGGCGGCGTGTTTTCGGGTTTCGGATGCTGGCTTCTGTCTTCGCCGGATTATCAAAGGTCTATCTTGAGCCACAGATTCTGATCGATGCAGACGATGGAGTCCTGCAACACATCCGTGACCTGAAGTTTGTGGTGACAGCTCTCGGCCGAGTGCGCTCGGCTACGATAGGCGGGACACCCAAATGGAGCGGCACACCGGCGTCTGAAGTGCGCTTGTTTCAGGTCGATGATCAGAACTACCGGTTTGAAGGCGCGCGGGGCAGCGGATCAAAGGCTCCTGGATGGGCTCAGATGGATGACGGCAAAGGGACTGTCGCCATTGCACTTCGAGACTTCTGGCAACAGTGGCCAAAGAGCATAGAGGTAAACTCAGAAGGATTGGCGATAGGTCTGCTGCCAAAGTTTGAAAAAGGCACCTTTGACCACATGGAGCCCTGGTACAAGCATCAGTATCTGTTCGAGGACAATTGCTATCGGCTGAGAACATCTCAGGCGCCCCGCTGGCGGATCTGGCTGGATCTTTCAGGCGACGGACCCTTGCTGGTCAAGACTGTCAACGCCCCCTTGGTCCCTTCTGCTGATCCGGCGCATGCGATTGCATCGGGCACATGGGGCAACATTGCCCCGGCGGGAGGACCGGGCATGAAACAATATGACGACTGGGCGGAGAATCTTTTCGACAATGGTTATTGTCGCTCGATCGAAGCCCAGCGGGACTATGGCCAGATGAATTGGGGCGACTGGTTTGGTGAACGCAGGTGCAACTGGGGCAATCACGAGTATGATACGGCCAAGCACATTCTGGTGCAGTTTGCCCGGACTGGAGATCCCAAATACCTCTACGTCGGGGATGCCGCCGCTCGGCATACCAGCGAGATCGATGTCATTCATTTTGTTAACGACGACTTGCAGAGGCACTTCGAGGAGGATCTGGGAGGCCGCTCATCTTATCCAGTCCGTCCCGGAATGGTACATGAGCACTGCGTTGGACACATGAGCGGCTTCTACAGCGTTGAGCGCATTCGCGAACTCTACGCCTCACTTGGCAACGGCAGCCATCTCTGCCTGGCTCCTTATAATCTCGGGCACATCTGGACACAGGGCATGGTCTATGACTATTTCCTTACCGGTGATCCATGGGTAAAGGAGACTGTCAAGAGAATCGGCAGAAATCTTGCCCAACTGGTTGAGGATCGGCAGTTCAATTTCAAGACCGGCAGTCACGTCGGGCGCGTTAACGGCTGGACAATGCAGGCCCTTGCTGGAGCGTACGAGCTCGACCACGACGAACGTTATCTTAATGCCATGAAATTGCTTGCCGATGATGCCCTTTCGGCTCAGGACCCGTACTGCGGCGGCTGGCTATGGGAGCTTCCCTCAGGACACTGCAACTGCAAAACGAAACATGTCGGAGAAGCCGGGTTCATAGGCTCGGTCAGGGTAAATGGCCTGAGCCGATATTATGAACTGTCCGGAGATGAACGCATTGCCGAAGTTGTGAAAAAAGCCGTCACCCACATTAACAATGATACATGGATGGAACAGTATAGTGACTGGCGGTACACATCCTGCCCTGCCTCAGGACGGGTCGGTCAAACCGGCGTTACAATTGCCGCATTGGTCAATAGTGTTGAACTAAACGGAGAGCCTGAACAGTTCAGAATACTGCGGAAGGCCTGGGATAGAAAATTCCAGCGCCTCCTGATCGCACCGACTGCAAGGCCCGGACTTGGCAAGACGTATTCCCAGATCATGTATGGAAGCCCGGAGGCAATGGCTTTTGTGCATACGCCGGCGAAAGGCTCTGGCGATGGAGAATTCCGATGAGCAAGGCAGAGGACCTCGACAGCAAACTGCCTGACGACCAAGGACCTGCTCCGACGCACTCCTTTGACAGCTCGGCGGCAGGGCCGCCCAGCCAGATCGGTCCATTTAGGATCGAGCGAGAGCTGGGACGCGGTAGCATGGGCGTGGTTTACCTCGCGCACGATACGAAGCTCGACCGTCAGGTTGCCATCAAGAGCCTGCCGGCCGAGGCGATGGACGATCAGGCCCGGAGCCGTTTTTCCCGTGAAGCCAGGCTTCTGGCTTCGCTGAATCATCCCAACATCGCCGCCATTTACGAGGAGCTGGAAGAGACCGAAGGCGTCAGTTATCTTGTTCTCGAATATGTCCCAGGCCGGCGGCTGGGCGAAATTATCGCCGCCGGCGGTCTCGGCGTGAAAGATGCGTTGTCGATCGCACTTCAGATTGCCGAGGCTGTAGCGGTTGCCCACGACCACGGCGTTATCCATCGCGACCTCAAACCCGACAACGTCAGGGTGACACCCCAGGACCAGGTGAAGATCCTGGACTTCGGATTGGCCAAGGCCGTAGGCTACGAGGCTCGGCAGCAGCAGAGCACGGTCACCAAGCCGGGACGCGTGCTCGGCACACCGGCCTATATGAGTCCGGAGCAGGCACGCGGCAAGGAGGCAGACAGACGCAGTGACATCTGGTCGTTCGGCTGCGTGCTCTTTGAGATGCTCACCGGGTGCATCCCCTTCGACGGCGAAACGGTCTCCGACATGCTCGCCGCAGTGCTGGAGCATGAACCGCAGTGGCAATCGCTGCCGCACGATGTGCCGGCTAACATCTGCGTCTTGCTCCGGCGATGCCTGAACAAGGACCCTCAACACCGGCTCCAGCACATTGGTGATGCGGCGATTGAGATCAGTGAAACACTGAACCTTCCGGCCAGCGCACCGCCCGATACCACGCGAGCGCCTGCCGTCTCATCAGCTCTCAATTCATGGCGCCGGCCGGCAACGGTGGGCTTGCTGGCCCTGGTCGCTGTCGCGGCAGCGCTTGCATCGTGGCATCTGAAGCCCTCGGCTCCGCCCCACAAGCCCGCGAGACGCTTCAGCGTATATCCCGAGACCGCCTTCGAGGTGGAAGCCTTGTGGCACCACGCACTGGCTCTCTCGCCGGACGGCAAAATGCTCGCCTACGTGGAGCAGGGCATTGACGGAAGAAGAAGGATATACCTGCGCAGACTGGACGAATTCGAGGCGACACCGCTGGCGGGAACCGAAGGTGCGATAAGCCCGTTCTTCTCGCCCGACGGCGAGTGGATAGGATATGCCGATCACTTCCAGAGAAAGATCGAGAAGATCCCGGTCAAGGGCGGAGTGCCAATCATCCTGGCCGAGAGTATGAACTTTCGCGGCGCCAGTTGGGCTCCGGACGACACGATCATTTATGCGCCCTCTGCCCGGACGGGGCTTTCGCGCATTTCGGCCTCCGGCGAGCCGGGCGAGCATCTGACCGACCCAAACGCCAATGCCGGCGAGACCGGGCATGGCTGGCCCCAGATCCTGCCCGATCAAGAGCATGTTCTGTTCACAAACTTTCGCAGTGGCGGTCCCGACGAGTATCAGATAGAAACATATTCGTTTTCGAAGCAGCAGCGACGTGTCCTGTTCAAGGGCGGCTCTTGTGCAAGATACGTGCCGACCGGGCACATTGTGTACGGTCGCAATGAGACTCTGTATGCGGTCAAGTTCGATCTCGAACGACTGAAGGTGACAGGCCCTCACGTCCCGCTGGTGCCGGCAGTTATGACACCGCCCAGTTGGTCGGCGCAATTCGCGGTATCGAACGATGGGACTCTGGCGTATGTCCCTGTCCAGGCACGCAGCACGGAGTTGATGCCCGTCTGGGTTGACAGGCAGGGGAAGGTCGAGCCCGTATCGGGTGCGATGCCGCGGAATTACAACAATGCCAGGATTTCCTCCGATGGCTCGCGGATCGCCTTCGGCATACAGGACGGGGCCGACCGAGACATCTGGATATACGACGTGAATCGCACGACACTCAGTCCGCTGACGTCCGACGGGACCAGCAGTTTTCCTATTTGGGGGCCAGCCGACGAATCCGTGCTGTTCGCATCGTATCGAAGCCAAAGGCTCCAGATGTTCAGACAGAGCATCGCCGCAGACCAGCGGCAGTTGCTTACAACGCTGACGGAAGAGGCCGGGATTCCAATGTCCCTCTCGGGCGACGGCACCGAGCTGCTGGTCACCTGGTCAGACCCGAACCATCCGCTCTGGGACGATGATCTGCGGGTGGCATCGCTGGACACCCAGAACAGAGTGCCCCGGCCCTTCATCCAGAGAAATCATAATCAAAGACACGGCGTCTGGTCCCCCGACGGCCAGTGGGTTGCATACGCCTCGGATGAATCGGGCAGATGGGAGGTATATGTCGAGCCCTATCCCGGCCCCGGCGCCAAGACCATGATATCGACCGAAGGCGGTCACCAGCCTCTGTGGTCACGGGACGGCACGGAATTGTTATACCGCAGTGGCGAGAAGATGATGGCCGCAACAATCAAGACCGAACCTGAGTTCGATGTCAGCATCGAGGAATTGTTCGAGAGGAGGTTTCTATCCCGCATCGACTATCGAAGCTATGACGTCGCAGGCAACGGTAAATTTTTGATGATCCAGGAACCCCGAGAGCCGGCGCCTCTCGGGGTCAACGTTGTCCTCAACTGGTTCGAAGAGTTGAGGCGACCGGCCAATGAAGAACAATAACAAGATGGCCACAATGTGGCGGTCTCTCTCGTTCGGGATTGGAATCTTCATAACTGTACCTGTGCTTGTAGCAGCCGAACATTAGGAGCGACATCGAACTGCCCTGATTGATTGCGTTCACAGGGTTGGGCCCTTGTTGACGCTGCGGCGGTGGATTGCTATGATATTGGCCTGTCAGATGAATTCAGGCTCATTCCTGCTGGCGAGCAGGGAGTGTTTCGTTTGAGCGAGCCGATGAGCGATACGAACAGTAAGAACGGTGGACAACCCGTTAAGAGCAAGCCGGACACCACCACCGCCGCTTTGGGTGGCCCTACAGAGAGGGTAGGCGGGCAGATTGGTCCCTACAAATTGCTCAGTGCTCTTGGCGAAGGCGGGTTCGCGATGGTGTACCTCGCCGAGCAGCAGCGCCCCGTCAAGCGCCGGCTCGCCCTGAAGATCATCAAGCCGGGCATGGATTCCAAAGAGGTCGTCGCCCGTTTCGAAGCCGAGCGGCAGGCTCTGGCGCTGCTAGACCATCCCAACATCGCGCGCGTGTTCGATGCGGGAACAACCGAAGAGGGGTATCCCTATTTCGTGATGGAGCACGTCAATGGCCTGCCGGTCACCAAGTACTGCGACTCGCAGAAGCTGAACATTTCCGAGAGGCTGGACCTTTTCCTCCAGATCTGCGGGGCGCTCCAGCACGCGCACCAGAAGGGCATCATACATCGCGACATCAAGCCTTCCAACATCCTGGTTGCAGGCGATCAGGACAAGGCCCTGCCCAAGGTCATCGATTTCGGCATAGCCAAGGCAATCACACAACCGTTGACCGAGCGAACGCTTTTCACGGAGAATGGCCAACTGGTCGGCACGCCCGAATACATGAGCCCTGAGCAGGTCCAGATGAGCGCCATGGACATCGACACACGCTCGGATATCTACTCGCTCGGTGTGCTGCTCTACGAGCTGCTAACTGGGGTGATGCCGTTCGACCCGCAGAAGCTGCGCGAAAGCGGTCTTGACGATCTTCGCCGGATAATTCGAGAGCAGGATCCCAAGACTCCGAGCACACGGTTGACCAGTCTCGGCGAATATGCTCAGGCAATCGCCGAATGCCGCAGCACAAGTGTCGCGACATTGGCCAAACGTCTGCACGAGGAACTCGAGTGGATCCCGCTCAAGGCGATGCGCAAAGACCGCACGCGGCGGTACCGCTCGGCATCGGAGCTTGCCGATGACATCCGCAATTACCTCAACGGGCTCCCGCTGATTGCAGGCCCCGAGTCGGGGAGATACCGTCTAAAGAAGTTCGTATCGCGAAACCGGCTTCTGGTGACCAGTCTCGCCGCTGTTCTGGCGGTGCTGGTTGCAGCCGTCCTCGTCTCCACAGCCTTTGCAATCAAAGAAGCCCGGGCTCGCGCTGAAGCGCTGGCCTCCAGATACGAAGCCGAGCGGCAGGCGCTGGTTTCACAGGCGGTAAGTGACTTTCTGCGAGATGACCTTCTTTCCTCGGTTGACCCCTATGTCGCCCAGGGCAGGGAGGTCACGGTGCGCTCGTTTCTCGACGCAGCGTCGGAGAAGATCGAAGGCAAGTTCCAAGCCGAGCCACTTGTCGAGGCATCGATCCGTCATACGCTTGGCAATACATACCGCAACATCGGTGACTTTGACTCGGCTCAAGAACACCTCGAGATTGCGCGGAAGATTCGAGTCGAGAAACTCGGCGAGCAAAATCCGGAAACGCTTAGCACTGCCGACGGGCTCGCCAGAGTATACTGGAGACAAGGCCGGTACGACGAGGCGCAGTTGCTCTTCACCAAGACGGTGGAAGGCAGACGGCAGGTACTGGGCGCCGAGGACGCCGAGACGCTGTTCTCAATGAACGGTCTGGCCGTACTGTACTTCTCTCAGGGCCGGTATGATCAAGCCGAATCGCTGTACAAAGAAATGCTGGCTGTCAATCGTGCCCTGTTGGGCGAGCAGGAAATCTCCACCTTGTTGTTCATGGGCAATCTCGCCACGGTTTACCGATTCCAGGGCCGGTACGAAGAGGCCGAGCCGCTGTATCAAAAAGCAATCGAACACGAACGCCGACTGCTGGGCTCCGAACATCCGGACACGTTGTACTCGGTGAACGGTCTGGCAATGCTGTACATCGCACAGGGCCTCTACGATAAGGCCGAGCCGCTTCTGCTCGATGTCCTGGAGATTGGCTCGTTGGTTCTAGGCCCAGAGCATCCGGACGTGCTTGTCTCGATGAACGGCCTGGCAATCCTCCGAACGGCGCAGGGCCGGTACGATGATGCCGAGCAGCTCCTGATCGATGCGCTGGATATGGGGGCTCTCACGCTGGGCGCCGAGCACCCTTCGATGCTGGCTGCAACGAACAGCCTCGCCCTCCTTTATATGGAAGAGGCACTCTACGAGAAATCGGAGTCGCTCTTGGAAGGCGTCCTCAATGCCAGAGCCCGCGTGCTGGGTGCCGACCATCCGGACACGCTCGACTCGGCGCATGGGCTCGGCCTGCTCTACGCGGCGATGGGCCGATACGTTGAGGCCGAGCGGCTTCTTACCGAGACGCTTGAGAGCAGACGCCGCGTGCTGCGCGGCGGTCATCCGGATATACTGGATTCGGTCAGGGGCCTGGTAGAACTCTACGAGGCATGGGATAAACCCCAGAAGGCCCAACAATGGCAGGCACAACTGCCCTGATTTATCGTGCTCCTGGTTGAGAATTCGCCTTCTTGCGCGGGTAAGTGACTTTAGAATAACAAGTTATGG
>Ga0209536_100004958_pt1 | contig 20910 bp, 16 predicted proteins | sample DeeMarSeWOR28_12_FD_187461 | JGI IMG/M metagenome (GOLD analysis project Ga0209536, IMG submission 187461) | Marine sediment microbial communities from White Oak River estuary, North Carolina - WOR-2-8_12 (SPAdes) (version 2) | ecosystem: Environmental > Aquatic > Marine > Intertidal zone >... | reverse complement strand
CGGCGCTCCCGAGCCATCCCGAGGTCGTCTTCAAGGAGCATCCGTACCAGCCGGCCTACCAGGAAGCGCGCGTGCACGTCCCGGGCCCGCTGCTCGTCGGCCTCGAAGCCGTCGAGGTCGCGAAGGATCTGCCACCCGGCGAACGCCTCCTCCTCGCTCGGCGCACCGGGGTCGTCGAGATCGCGGTGCAGGACGAGCGCCGAGCACTCACCGGCCAGGAACATGACCCGCTGTCGGGCGGCCTGGTCGAGCGGAGCACGCCGCTTGGCCGACTCGGCGACGACGAACCAGCCCCGAGCGCCGTCGCTTCCCAGCGCGATCGAGAACGTGCCGACGGGTGCCTCGGGGTCCACCGCCCGGTCGTAGACCCCGGGCACACCCCGCTCCCACGCCCGGTGGAGCGACTCGGGCGAGAACGAGCGCCGGGGTCGATCGGAGAGCGCATCCACCACCAGGTAGGGGTGTACGAGCCCCGGGCCGTATTCGTCCATCCAGACGGCCGCCACGCGATCGGAGCCGCTCGAGCGCGCGATCTCCACCAGGTGCTCGTGCAGGGCCGTGCGCGTGGGGTCGTACGCCAGGAGTACCTTCGCCCGGAGGAGACGGCTCAGTCGCCTGTCTCGATATTCATCGAGCTTCAGCACGTTCCCTACGGGCATAGACGCGTGATATGGCGGGGAGTACGCGGTCGGGTCCAACTTATGCGCGCGCTGCTGCGCGACACAACGCTTCGCGCCGGGAGTGCGGGTGAGCTCGAACACACGAGAATACTCGACCGATCTGGGCCTCCTGGCCCTGGCCGCCATCTGGGGCATCAACTTCTCGGTCGTGAAGATCGTGCTCGAGGAAGTGGGTCCTCTGGCGCTCAATGCCCTCCGCTTTCCGCTCGCCGTCGCGGCCCTGGCCTGGTTCCTCCACAAGTCCCCGGGACCCGCGCTTCCGCACCGACGCGACGCGCTCCGGATCATCGCGCTGGGGCTGGTCGGCAACGTCGCCTACCAGCTCTGCTTCATCTACGGACTCGACTGGACGCGGGCCGGCAACGCGAGTCTGCTCCTCTCCACGACACCCGTGTGGACCCTCCTCCTTTCGGCGCTCGCCGGGCACGAGCGCCCGACGTTCTGGGTCTCGGCCGGCGTGCTGGGGACGCTGGCCGGCATGGTGCTGGTGGTGTTGGGAAGTGGCGACGCCCTGTCCCTCGGCTCCGACACATTGCGGGGCGATCTCCTCATGGTGGTCGCCTCGATCCTCTGGTCCATCTACACCGTGGCCGGTCGCGACCCCGTCTCACGATACGGCGCGCTCCGCGTCACCACATGGTCCCTATACGTGGGCACGCCCGTCCTGGTGATGATGGGGCTACCGTCACTCGGATGGGGCACGATCACTTCCATCGGAGCGGCGACGTGGGCCGGCATCGCCTACGCGGGAGTCCTGTCGATCGGGCTCGCGTACCTTCTCTGGTACCGCGGCGTGCAGAAGCTCGGAAACAACCGAACCGCCGTTTACTCGAACCTGGTCCCGGTCGCGGCCCTGGCGACGGCCTGGCTGTGGCTGGGCGAGGTGCCGACCCCGCTCCAGGGCGCGGGCGCGGGCGTGATCCTGGCCGGCCTGACCCTGGCGAGACTGGCTCAGTCGCCGGGCCCGAGCTCCGCGAATCCGTCGCCCACGCCGAGCTCGTCGCGGTGGCGGATCTCCGGGAAGTCGTAGTACAGCACGCCTTCGTTCGAGATGTCCGACCGGACTCGGAAGCCGTCGTCCATCTCCTCCATGATCCGCTCCGCCGCGGGGAGCGCGAGATTGAGGTCGGCCGCCACCTCCGTCACCGTGAGGCGACCACCGCGCGCCGACGCGAGTCGGAGGATCTTGCGCTGAAGCCCCTGCATGATCGCCCGCCGACGATCCTGTAGCCCCTGCCACCCCCAGTAGAACGTCAGGGAGCCACCGCCGCCGAGCACCGACCCCACGGCCACCGCCGCCATCTCCCACTCGACGAAGCCGATGAGGACCAGGAGAGAAGCCATCAGGACCATCGAGGTCCCGAGGATGCGGCGCTTCAGTCCCGCGCTCGGCAGCTGCTCGTCCGGCTCCTGCTCGATGTAGCGCTTCTCCGGCTCGGGCCCCGTCACGGCGAGGGCTCGCGAGGCGTTCTCCCACCCGAGGCCGCAGCGGGGGCACACGAGGTGCTTGCGTCGCGCCAGCCAGTAGACGAGTCCGCCGAAGCCGTAGGTGAACAGGCTGGCGCCGATCAGCAGGCCGACGTGCCCCGCGCGGCGGAAGTACGGCATCCCTTCGCCCTGGTAGGAGCACCGGGGACAACGGCGTACACCGGTCGGGCGGCTGATGGCCATTCCGACGGGCGTCGACGTGCCGCAGGTCGGGCACCGAACGGCCCCGGGCTGAAGGGTCTCACCGCATGTGGAACAGCGCATCTCTCGTGGCTCGCCCGTTATTCCCTGATCGAACTCTCGTCCCTACGATCGGCCGCCCGGGAAGATTCAGCCATCCCGGGACGACGACCGGCTCATCGCACCCTCATGATCCGCATGCGGGCTTCGGCCTGCACGGTGCTCGAGCCACCGCCCTCGCCGCCCAGCCGAAGGGTCGTCGACTCGCCCGCTGCCGGCCTCACAATGTAGTAGGCCGCGGACGATGAGCGCAGCGACAGCGACCGCGTGAAGTCGCCCCCTCCGGCGTCGTCCGGGTTCAAGGGGAAGGGATCGCCCAGGAAAGCGCGCAGGTCGACCGTGGGATAGACCAGCGCGCCCGTGGCGATGCCCAGCCCGTCGAGCCAGGACGCTGCCCACCAATCGGACAGCAGAGGGGCCCAATTGGTTCCCGTCTCCGCCTCGACGTTGGCCACGCCGGTCCTCGTGGTGCGGGTCAGGCGGCCCACGATGTCCTCTCCGAAACGGTCCGCGAGATACATCGCGAAGAGGAATCCCGCGCCACGCTCCGACAGAGTGCCCTGGCCGTACGACACGATCAGCGACACGGTGTCGGGTCCGCTCAGGTACCGCCGCGTGCGGCTCCGGACTCCACTCCGGTAGCGTTCCGTGCCGTCGGCGTCACCTCGCTCCTCGTAGACGCGTGCCACCAGCTCTTCCGCATACTGCGCCAGCGCTTCCGAGAGCCAGACCGCCTCGTTGCCCTCGGCTCCGAGCCCGAGGACCCGCTCGTTGAAGTTGACCATGTGCTGGAACTCGTGCCCGAGCACGGCAGGGACCACGTCGAGCAGGACATCCTTGGGACGCGGGTCCGAGTAGAGTCCGGACGGGTCCGGCACGACGGAGTAGAAGACCTCCGCAGCGTTGCTGCCCTCCTGGTCCGGAAGGAGATCGAGGCCGAAGAAGAACCCTGCGATGAATCCGCCCGACCCACGCGGCGTGAGGGCGTTCACGGAGGGCGTGAGCAGGATGATGATGCGCTCGTTGCCGTCCAGATCCGACTCGGAGCCGAAGGCCTCGTTGACGGTGGGATGGATGGCGTCGTCGAACTGATCCGAGAAGTACTGAAGATCCTGCTGCGTGTAGCCGCCGGCCGGTGCCGCCTCGTCGACGAAGAACGCCGCCCGCGCACCGACGTATTGGGCGACCGCGGTCACCTGGACGAAGTCGCCCGGATTCCGGTAGACCTGGAACGTCCGCCTCTCGCCAACGGACGGGACCGCCGCGGGCGAGCTGGTCGCCCCGGGCGCGGAACCTCCGGGCTCCGAGCCGGGCCGGCGTTCCGCCGTAAGATCCCGCTCCAGAGCACGCATCCGCTGGTCCCACAGGAGCTGGGGATCGTCCTCGGGCCGAACGGCATCCACGAAGCGGGCGCGCCACCAGCCCTCTTCGCGAGCGGCGCTCACGCCGGGCAGGGCCTGGCGCGCCGCCTGGAGATCCGGCTCGAACCGCGCCGCGACCGGTCCGGCGCTCCCGAGCCCGAAGAGAGTCACCGGGTGGGTGGCGGCGCCCACGGAGCTGGCGGCCTGTGCGACGACGACGTACTCGGCCGTTCCGTCCCCGGGCACGGTGTAGCACGTGATCCCCTCCGCGTCGGCGGCGTCCACCACCTCACCGACGCCCAGCGAGGTCACCTCGCCCCCGGCCTCGATCGCGAGGCTCCGCGAGGTGCTCGCGAGGGCTCCGAGCTGAGCACGCACGGCCACCGAACGCTCGGGCAGGCACGCAGGGACGGTCACCGTCAGCGAGGTCGTGCTCGCCGCGGTCACCTCCCCCCGGATACCCGAGAAGAGGACGACGTTCTGGGTGGCATCCGGACTGAAGTTCTGGCCCGTCAGGGTGAGGGACGAGCCCGGAGCCGCGCTCGTGACCGGAAGGGGATCGAGCACGGGTCGATCCACGACGTAGAGACGGAAGTCGACCGACGGACCTCCCTCCCCTTCCACGGTGGCCCGCACCGTCACCTCCCCGGTGGTCGTCCCCAGCCGGACCGTGGCCCGCGCGGAGCCCGTCGAGTCGGTGACGACCAGCGCGGATCCGGTGATCGAGGCGTCCCCTGCCTCGACGGACCACGTCACGTTCCGCCCTCGGGCCGGCAGCTCCGTCGACAGCGACTGCACGACCACGTGGAGCGCCGTCGGAAGGGTCTGACCCGTAGTGCCGTACTGGCTGTCCCCGCCCGCGATGAGCACCTCCACGGGCACGGGGACGACCTCGGTGGGACTCGAGCTGCACGCCCCCGCGAGGACCATGCACGCGACCGCACCCACGAGCCGCAGGCCACTGCCGGACGGGCGACGGACACCCCCGGCGACTCGCGACGCCCTCGTCGCCGAGGGGCTCATTCCTCCTCTCGGGACCGGTCGAGCGTGATCAGATCGATGATCGGGGCCCCCGTCAGCGCCGAGGCCCCGGTTCGGATCCGTCCGGTGACGTCGATGCGCTCCAGGGGCACGAGGCCGTCCACCTCGGTCAACCGGTCGGGCGGCACGGCGACGTACACGAAGGGTCCGTCGGAGCCACCGAAGCGGGCGAGCAGGAAGGGCTCGCCCTCGAAGAAGTCGGTACGAACCGCCTCGGCCCGCTCGAGCGAGATGAACTGGAGTGACCAAGCGACCACGCGCCCGACATGATCCTCCGGCGCGCCCTGCAGCACCTGGGGCTCGAGCGCCGTCGGCGCCTCGGCCGGGTCGGCCTGCGCTCCCTCGGATTCGGGCATCCACATCCACCCCTCGAGACGCACCCGAACCCAGCTGCCCTCGCGCCGCATCACTTCCACCTCGCTCGAGGGTGCCGCGACGGCCAGGGTGTCGCCGTCGGGCGCGGCGAGAATCGCTCCTCCGGTGGCTCCCGGGCTCCGGAAGCCCCCGGGCACGCGTGCGGCCGGCCCGGTCGGGCTCGAGGAGGGCCGGACGTCGACCGGTGCGGACGCGGCCGGCTCCTCGAGCTCGATGGACGCCGTCCAGATCCAGCCGGACCGACTCACCCGGGCCCACGCGGGCTCGCGCGCGAGCTCTCCGAGCAGCGTGCCCTCCTCGAGCCTCCCGAGGATGGTGCCGGAGGGGCCAGCGCGTAGATTCTCGCCTCCGTCCTCGGTCACCACGAGATCGAAGGACGGGTCCTCACTGACCTGGAGCGATCGGAGCCATACCCAACCCTCCAGCTCGACCTCCGTCCAGTTCCCCTCTTCCGCGAGCACGCGCAACGGGGTCCCGGGATCGAGTCGGGCGAGAACGATACCATTCGGCTCACGCCGGAAGTTCTCCTCGGCGCGCACGACCGCTCTCGACTGAGCGCTCGTGAGATTCGGTGCCGCAAGCAGGCTCCCTCCGATCAGGAGCACCGCCCTGCGGAGGGCTCTAGATCGAAGTCGCATCGGATCTGAAACGATCGCGTCCGGAAGGGGTTACTACGGGCGGCGCCAACGCCGCAAGCCGCGTTACCTCAAGAATTTGCCCGCGACGCCACAGGGCGTCAATCATTCTGAACCTCGTTGGGAGAGGAGTCGATTCCCTCCATGCGGACGCGTTTCAACCCTCTGTGCGCCGCGCTGTCCCTCTTCGGACTGGTGCAGCCGACTCCAGGATATGCACAGTCCATACCATCTCCCTACACCTATCTCGAAGAACGGCAGGAGCTCGGCGTCTTCGGGGGCTGGATGAGCGCCGGCACCGGTCGCTTCGACTACGGACCCCAAGGCGGCACGATCTACGGGGTCCGGTACGGCATCGAGCTCACGGGCCCCCTCTCGTTCGAGGGCGTCGTCCAGGGAATCGACGGCGACCGAAACGTCGTGGATCCGCGACGCGACGAGGGGGACCGGGTCATCGGACAGGCCCCGTCGACGATCGTGACGGTCGAGGCGAGGCTGAAGTTCTCCGCGACGGGGCGGCGAGCCTGGCACAACTTGAGCCCCTTTCTCAACTTCGGCGGTGGCATCGCCATCGACGCGTCGCCCTCCTCGGAGCTTGACCAGATTCTCCTTCCAGTCGACCGCTTCGACTTCGGCACGAGCTTCTTCGGAACGATGTCCGGTGGCATGCGGTGGTACGTGACGAGGCGGTTCACGCTCCGCGGCGACTACGTCTTCTCGTTGTGGAAGATCGACACCCCTCCCGGCTACGCAGACCCGGACCTCGGCTTCTTGGGCGTCAGCGACGGGGAGTGGGAATGGGGCAACGCCTTTACCGTCGCGCTTCTCTTCCGCTGGTGAGCGCCCGCCGATGAGCGCCGGCCCCACGCCGCGCTTCACGCAGCAGGAGGCGGACTGGCTCGACGTGGCCGAGGCGCGAGCGCGCACGCTCGGGGCCGCACATCCGCTTCCCTCCGAAACCGTCGACCTGATCGAGGCGGAGGGCCGCGCCCTCGCGGAGCCGATCGTCGCGGAGGCCACGCTCCCGCCGTGGGACAACAGCGCGATGGACGGATACGCCGTCCGCGGGGTGGACATCGACGGCGCCTCCGAGCTGTCTCCTATCGTCCTTCCCGTCTCGGGCGTCGTACGCGCCGGCGGCGACGCCGGGATGCGGCTGGGTGCTCAGGAGGCCATCCGGATCATGACCGGTGCCCCGATCCCCGAAGGCGCCGACACGGTGATCCGCGTCGAGGACACCGACCGTGAAGCCGAGCCCGGCAGCGTTCGGATCCTTTCCGATCGTGACCGGGGGCGACACATCCGTGACGCAGGTCAGGACATGCGGGCCGGCACGACCCTCTTCGAAGCCGGTCAGGCGGTCTTCCCCGGTGTGGTCGGCGTTCTGGCGGCCGCCGGCAGGGCCCGGGTGGCGGTGCGTCGGCGGCCGATCGTGGCGATCCTCACCACGGGTGACGAGCTTCGCTCCGCCGATCGATTCGACGAGGTTCGAGCGGGCTCCGGCGTTCCGGAATCGAACGGACCGATGCTCGCATCGATGGTGCGCTCCATCGGGGCCGAGCCCCTCCTGCTGGGTACGGCCTCCGACGACCATGCAGAGCTCCGCCGGCGCATTCTGACCGGAGGCGTCGCGGACGTCCTCGTGACGGTGGGCGGGGCCTCGATGGGCGAGGCCGATCTGGTGAAGCGAGTGCTCTACGACCTGGACTTCGCGCTGGACTTCTGGCGCGTCCGCATGCGCCCGGGCTCTCCGATCAGCTTCGGATGGCTGCCGACCGAGCGGGGCCGCCAGCCTGTGTTCGGGCTGCCCGGCAATCCGTCGTCCGCCTTCGTGACCTTCGAGCTGTTCGTGCGCCCCTTTCTCCTTCGCCTGGCGGGCCACGCTCGGGTCCATCGGCGTGTGATCGCCTGCACCGCGGCGGAGCGCTTCGACACGCCGGCGGAGCTCACCTACTTCCAGCGCGTGAGCCTCGCGACACGCGACCGGGAGGTCGATGCGACGCTCACGGGCCCGCAGATCTCAGGCCTCGTGACGGGCCTGGCACGAGCCGACGGCCTCGCGATCGTCCCGCCTTCCCGACGGAGCGTGGAGCCGGGCGAGTCCGTGGAAGTGATGCTGCTGGATGCGGGGCCCGCGGCGCTCGGAGACGAGCTGGCGGTGTGAGTCGCGGGCTCGTCCCCCGGCTCGTGATCGTGCTCGCGGTCCTCGGGGCCGCGGGCTGCCATCTTCCCCGCTGGCCCGTCGCGGCGGGCGTGAGCTCCGGCTTCGGCATGCGTTTCCGGGGGATCCGGCCGGACATCCACCACGGAGTGGACCTCGATGTGCCCACGGGCACGCCCGTGGGCGCCATGGCCGGCGGACGCGTCCGGTTCGCCGGCGTCATGCGCGGCTTCGGAAACGTCGTGTGGATCGACCACTCGGTGGGCGTGCTGAGCGTGTACGCACACCTGTCGGAGATCCACGTGCGGGAGGGTCAGTCGGTCGGCGCCGGAGACGTGCTGGGACTGTCGGGTGCCTCCGGCAGCGTCACTGCGCCCCACCTCCACTTCGAGGTCTGGCGGTGGGGCCGCCCGGTCGACCCCGTCTCCGTGCTGGGGGGACGCCCCTCGCGGTGAGCCCTCCGGCGGCTCAGTCGCCTTGCTTGAGCGCCGTGATCTCCTGCGTCAGGCGCGGAAGCACCTCGAACAGGTCGCCGACGATGCCGTAGTCCGCCACGCTGAAGATGGGCGCCTCCGGATCCCGATTGACCGCGACGATGGTCTTCGCGGTGCGCATGCCGGCGAGATGCTGGATCGCCCCCGAGATGCCGACGGCGAAGTACAGCTTCGGCGCGACGGTCTTGCCGGTCTGCCCCACCTGCTCGCCGTGGGGGCGCCAACCCGCGTCGACGACCGCCCGCGAAGCACCCAGCGCCACGTCACCGCCGATCGCGTCACGAAGGCCCTCGAGCAGATTCCAGTTCGACGGATCCTTCATCCCCCGCCCTCCGGACACGACGATCGATGCCTCCGATACGTCGACCTGGCCCTCGCCGGACGCCTTCCGCTCGACTACGCGGACGCGCCACGACGCGGGATCCACGGCTGGCTCGAAGCGCTCGACGCTGCCCGCCGCCTGCCGCTCGGATACCTGGAACACGTTGGGCCGGATCGACACGATCGCCGGGCTGGCGTGGAGCTCCAGTGTGGCGAACGCCTTCCCGGAAAACACGGGCCGGGTCACGGCCAGGCGATCTCCGGCGGTGTCGATCGCGGTCACGTCCGTCGCGAGGGGGACGTCGAGCTTCGCGGCCACACGCGGCGCGAGATCCTTCCCGAGGCCGGTCGCCGCGAAGACCACCGCGGCGTACCCACCCTCCCGGATCCGATCGACGACGACGTCGACGTATCCCTCGGGGTTGTACTCCGCGAGCGCGTCGTGCTCGCCCACGGCGACGACCTCCGCTCCGTACGAGCCGAGACCCGAGGCGGCGTCCGCCGTACCGCCGCCTCCGAGCGCGAGGGCGTGCACCTGCCCGCCCATCTTCTCCGCGATGCGGGAAGCGACGCCCACCGCCTCGCGTGCCGCGCTGCCGAACTGTCCGTCTCTCTGCTCTGCGAAGGCGAGTACGTTCGCCATGAAATTCACTCCGGGAATGCCGTGATCAGTCGTCGGGGGAGTCCGCCGGGGCGGATCAGATCGCGTTGGCCTCTTCGCGCAGCAGGCGAACCAGCTCGGGCACCGCATCCGGGCCCTCGCCCACGATGCGACCCTCGGGGCGTGCCGGGGGCTCGGCGAGACCGGTCAGCCGTGCACCGGCCTCGACCGACGAGGCCGGCTTCTCCTCGAGCGGCTTCCGCTTCGCGGCCATGATGCCCTTGAGGGCCGCCAGACGGGGCTCGTGGGGTCCCTTGGTCATGCACAGGACCGCCGGAAGGTCGACCTCGACCACCTCGCTGCCGCCCTCGACCTCGCGGTGGCACACCGCCAGGTCTCCCGAGACCTCGAACGTCGAAACGCCCGTCACGCATGGACGACCGAGCAGAGTGGCGACCATCGGCCCGACCTGCTGCTGGTCGGCGTCGGCGGCCTTGATGCCGAAGAGGAGTAGCGGGGCCTCGGCGCCTTCGAGCTCGGCGGCGAGCGCCTTCGCCGTCGCCAGGCCGTCGAAGCCGACTTCGCCCGTGAGCAGGACCGCCTTGTCCGCCCCCATCGCGAGCCCCTTCCGGAGCGTTTCCTGGGCCGCGGAATCACCGAGCGTGACGAGCGTCACCTCACCCCCGCCGTCGGACTCCTTCAGGCGCAGGGCCGCCTCCAATGCGAAGGCATCGTACGGGCTCATGTCGTACTTGATGCCGGACGAATCGATCGCGGCACCGGTGCCGTCGACCTTGATGCGAGCCTCCGTATCGGGGACGCGCTTCACGCATACGATGACGTTCAACTTCCTCTCTCCCTGTCGAGATTGGCCGCGGCCAGGCGGACGCGGGACAGCAATCAAAGATAAGGAAATCGCGGCCCGCGTTGGACCTTTTCGAGCGTCAGAGCGTGGCGCCGAGCAGCGCGAACCCGACGGACGCGATCGCCCCGCCGATCAGGGCATACGGGATCTGCGTTCGCACGTGGTCGACGTGGTCCGTGGCAGCGGCCATCGAGGAGATGATGGTCGTGTCCGAGATCGGAGAGCAGTGGTCTCCGAAGACGCCGCCGGCCAGGGATGCCGCGACGAAGGGGGCCAGCGGCAGCCCGAGCGTGGCGGCCGCGGGAACGGCGATCGGAAGCATGATCGCGAAGGTCCCCCAGCTCGTTCCGGTCGAGAACGCGATGCCGCCCGATACGAGGAAGATCAGGGGCAGGTACACGAAGTTGGGCATCGTCCCGGCCGTGACCTGCGCCACGTACTCGCCGGTCCCGAGCTCACGGATGGCGTCGCCGAGGGCGAGGGCGAGCAGGAGGATGAGCGCCAGGGGCACGAGCGCCCCTGCACCCTTGAGCGCGACCCGCACGAGCTGGTCCACGGTGAACATGCCCTGCGCCCGCAGCAGGAGCCACGCCACGGCCAGCCCCACCGACACGGACCAGAGGACGCTCGTCGACCCCGAGCCCTCCCGGATGTCACCGTTTCCGGTGATGTAGAGGGCCAGCGGCATGAAGAGCACCATCGCCGCGATCGGGAGGACCATGTTGCGTGCCAGCGGTCGGATCCCCTCGGCGGGCTCGGTCGACAGCACCTCCTCGTCGATCATGGGGGTGGCGTCGGGCCAGAGCAGGAGCCCGTTCCGGGTCCGCTCCTCGGCCTTCTTCATCGGCCCGATGTCGATGCCGAAGAGGATCACCAGAAGCGTGAGCACGACGGCGGCCATCGCGTAGAAGTTGAAGGCGATGGACTGCACGAAGACGCCCAGGGGGTTCTCGACCCCCAGTCCGTCGAGCAGCTGGAGGTTGTAGGCGCCCCACGCATTGAGCGGAATCAGGATGCAGATGGGGGCCGAGGTCGAGTCGATGATGTACGCGAGCTTCTCCCGCGAGCACCGGTAACGGTCGAACAGGGGACGCGCGACGGTCCCCGCCACGAGGACGGTGATGTTCGACTCGATGAAGATCACGACCCCGGCTACCCAGGCCAGCAGCTGCGAGCGCTTGGCCGAGTCGACCCACTTCCGGTGCTCGAGCATGTTGACGAAGCCCTGGACGCCGCCCGACGCCTGGACAGTGGCGATGAGGGCACCGATGACGAGCGTGAACATGATCACGCGGGCGTCTCCCGCGTCTCCGAGCACCGACACCGTGCCCTCGATCGTCTGGCCCAGCCCTGCGAACGGGTTCCACCCCTCGAGGATCGTCCACGCGAGCCACAGGCCACCCGCGAGCGACATGTAGACCTGCCGCGTCCAGATGGCGAGCCCGATGGCGAGCACCGGGGGGAGGACCGAGATCCAGGTCGGTTCGCTCATGCGGGATGCAGCCCTTTTCTGAGAGGTTCGCGCGTCAGCGGGGTCGCCCGGAAACGCCGGGTGCTCCCCGAACATAGAACCGATGCGGCCGGTCCGCCGCAGCTTTTATGCCGATGCGCGGTGAGACGCCGATCCGGGCGTCTTCCACGGACCACCCCGACGCCAGGACGAGCGGCGATCGCCCCAGGTCGTGACCGTACAGGGCGTCCGTCACGCCGAGGGCCTCCGCCAGGCGGCCGGGACCGGCCCCCAGCGGCAGGCGCCCCAAGCGTCGTCGCCGCATGACCTCCTCGCCCTCGAGCGGCGCCGCGCCGCGCAGGAGCACGGCCTCCCCTGCACCTTCGGGCCCCGTGACCACGTTGAGGCACCAGTGGACGCCGTAGCTCCGATACACGTAGGCGCGCCCCGCAGGCCCGAACATGGCCCGGTTCCGCGCGGTCACGCCCGCCCGAACCGCGGCGTGCGACGCCGCATCCTCCTCGCCCCCGTACGCTTCCGTCTCGACGATCACCATGGCGACGCGATCGCCGCCCACCGTCGACACGAGGCACGACCCGAGGAGCTGTCGAGCCACCTCGGCGACGGGCTGCCGGAAGAAGGCTTCCGGAAAGGGCCGCAGCGCCCGCAGCCGGGGGAGTATGGAAGGCCCCGGCCCGCCGGGGCGGGTCGGGGCCAGCTCCGGAAGGAGCGGGCGGCTCAGCTCCGGCTCGTCCGCCGCTCGAAGTCCGCGCGCCACGCCTCGAGCACCTGCTCGGCCCGCTTCGGCGGGACCGCGCGGGCGATCGCGTCGGGATCCTCGTGCATGGTGCGGAAGATCTGCGGGCCGAACTTCTCGACCAGCGCCTCCGCGGTCTTCTCTCCCACGCCCTTGTACCGGTGCGTGAGATACCGGACGATCGCTCCGGGATCGGACGGCAGGCCCAGCTGGTCGAACTCGACGGCTGCGCCCGTTGCCTCGGCGGTCGGCGCTCCGGCGTCGGAGCCACCGCGTGTGTCCTCCGGCCCCTCGGGCTGGGCCGCCCCCTCGGCGGGAGCTGCCTCTTCGGCCCTCCCGGCCCGCGGCTCCGCCGCGGCCTCGGTCGACGGGGCCGCCTCGTCGGAGCCGCCGCCGAATCCGAACAGAGACGGGCCGGCTTCGCCGCCCCGCCGACGGGTGGTGCCACGCCGGGGTCCGAGTCGGAGCCCGAAGAGGCCACGCTTCGGCGGCTCGACCTCGATCACGGTGGGCTCCCGATCCTCGGCCGCAGCGGCTTCCGGAACTTCCTCCGCGGGAGCCGACGGGACCTCCTCCGGCTCCGGCCGCTCAACCTCGCGGGCGCCCTCGCCTCCCTCGATCAGAGAGACCTCTAGGTTGCCCGCCTCGGTGCGATCGACACGCACGATGCCATGATCGACCGACTGCTGCAGGAACTTGCTGAACTTCGGAAAGCCCAGCTCGGTTTCGTCGAACGAGCGGTTCAGCTCGAGCATCTTCCGCTTCACGTCCGAATCGCGCACGGGATCGCGGCCGGCCTCGCGGAGCACCGTCAGCGCCTCCGTCAGCGTGTCGTAGGCCCGGCTCAGAGGATCCGCGCCCGCCTCGGCGGCGGCAACCTCTTCCCCAGCCGCCTCGACCTCGGCGGTCGGCGTTTCCGCCGCTTCGTCGGCACGGGCGCCCCGATCACGTCCACCCCGACGGCCACCCCGGCCTCGATCACGCCGGCCGCGACCCTCGTCCCGGGACCGCCCGCCCCCTCGGCCTCCCTTGGGCGCCTCCACCTCGTACTGCCCGTTGTCCATCTTCTGCAGCTTCACGAGCCCGCGGGACGCCGCTTCGGCGAGGAACTTGCTGAACTTCGAGAAGCCGATGGACCCCTCGTCGAACGCCGGGTCGAGCTCCTGCATCACCTGCTTGAGGCGATCCGACCGCATCACGTCGCCGCGCTGCACCATCTTCGCGACCGCGTCCTTGACGAGCACCCACGGGTCCCGCCCGTTGCGGCCGACTTCCGTGGTCTTGGTGAGGCCCGTCAGGCTCGTGTAGGAGTAGTACTCGTCGCAGTTCTGGACGAGGATGTCCGAGCTGGACTCCTGGATCCCGACCCCGATCACGTACTTGCCGTACTCCTTGAGCTTGAGCACCAGGCTCGAGAAGTCGGAGTCACCGGTGAGCAGGATGTACGTCCCGATCTCGGGACGGATGAAGATCAGCTCGAGCGCGTCGATCGCCATCCGGATGTCGGTGGCGTTCTTCTTGTTGCTCCCGTAGGCCGGAGCGAAGATCAGATCGACGGACGCCTCGGAGAGCGGCACGATGTACTGCGGATAACGCCGCCAGTCGGCGTACGCCCGCTGAACGCTCACCTTGCCCTTGATCACGTCGGAGGCGAGGAGGCTCTTGAGCTCCTTCGAGAGGTCGCTGCGCATGCCCATCGTGACGTTGTCGAAGTCGATGAGCAGGGCTGCGTGCGGAGATTCGGCACCCGCGATGCCGGCGCCCCCCTGATGCGGGGCGCGCGTGTACGGAACAGTCATGGTTCGTCTCGCTGACTGGATTGTTCTGTCGCGAGACCTCCCCACCCCGACCGTGTCGCTGGATCGCGGTGGGGGTCGGGGAAGCCTTCGGGCGCACCCACCTCGGGTGCCGCGTTCCCGTCAGGCCGACTGACCCTCCGCATGAGCGGTTCGGGCGACCTCGACCCTGAGTACCTGTCCCGTGTCCGAGCGAGGCAGCGCGTCGAGGAACCGGACGAGATCGGGGACCTTGTCGTCCGCGAGTGTCTCGCGGCACCACTCCACGATCTCCTGGCCCGTGACGATCGCTCCCTCCACGGGGACGATACAGGCACAAACGGCTTCTCCGAGGAGCTCGTCGGCAACGCCGACAACAGCGACCTCCTGCACCGCCGGATGAGCCTCGATGCGAGACTCCACCTCCCGGGGGTAGACGTTGAAGCCAGAACGAATGATAACGTCCTTCGTGCGGCCGACCAAATGAAGGAACCCCTCCTCGTCGATGAGGCCGAGGTCCCCGGTTCGGAAGTAGCCGTCGGCGTCGAACGCCTCCGCCGTCTGCCGAGGCTGACGGTAGTAGCCGATCATCACGCCCGGTCCCTTCACGCGGATCTCGCCCACGCTCTCCACGGGCAGCTCACTTCCCTCGTCCGCTTCGCCGTCGACGATGCGCACGACCGTTCCCCGAATCGGGCGCCCCACCGTGAAGCGACGCTTCTCCGGAGAATCGCCCGGGAGGGAGGCGCTCACCGTCGAGGCGGTCTCGGTCAACGAGTACCCCGCCACGACCGGCACACCGAAGGCCTCGGTCAACGACCGGACGAGGGTGTCGCTCACCGGAGCGCCGGAGATCACGGCCAGCCGGAGCGTCGAGAGATCACGGGGCTCCTCCGACTGTCGCTCGAGCTCCCGCACGAAGAGGGTCGGAATACCGAAGTGCACGGTGGCACCGAATCGCTCCACCGCGTCGAGCGTCCCGTCCGCGTCGACCTCGTCCTGGAGCACGATCGCGCTTCCGGCGAGCAGCGAGCCGAGCAGGCCCGGAGCGAGCCCATGGACGTGGAAGAGCGCCGAGATGCCCACGAGCCGATCTCCCGCGTCGAGCCCGATCGCCTCCGCCGTGCCGCCGGCGGCGGACAGCAGGTTCGTGTGACTCAGCTCCACGCCCTTGGGCTTCCCGCTCGTGCCCGAGGTGTACAGGAGGGCGAAGCAGGTCTCCGGATCGACCGAGGCGGTCGGAAAGTCGCGCCCGGCGCCGGCGGAGAGCAGGTCCTCGAACTGGAAGATCCGGTCGTCGTGCCAGAGCTCTTCCTCGCCCACGGTCACGAGGTACCGCAAGGCCGGGAGCTGAGGCATCACGTCCTCGAACAGCTGCAGGTAGTCCACGCCCCGGTGACGCTCGATCGTCACCGCGCACAGCGCCTCGGAATGGCGAAGCATGTACTGGAGCTCGGGTGCCGTGAGTCGCGGATTGAGGGGCACCACCATCGCGCCCAGCTTCGCCGCCGCGAACATGGCGACGGCGAACTCGGGGCACGCCGGCAGCAGAAGCGCGATCCGGTCGCCGGCGCCGATCCCCAGGTTGGCGAGCGCAGCCGCCAGGGCCTCCGCCTGTCCGTCGACCTCCCCGAAGCCCACCTCACCTCCTTCGAACACCAGATACGGGTGGTCGGGATCGCGCGTCGCGCGCATGGCGAGGGCCGACGAGACCGTGAGCTCTTCTGTGCGCTCGAGGAGCGCCATGGCACCTCCGGTGAGGGACGGTTCAGGCGGTAGTATAGGGCAACCGCGCCGCGGTTACGACCTTTCCGGAGCGACGCGGAGCCCCGCCGAAAGCACGCGCTCGAGCGCATCGGCCGTGACGTCCTCCGGCGGCGCGTAGGTCCAGCCCGTTCCGGCCGAGACCTGCCCGATCCGCTCCAGGAGCACGGTTCTGGGACGACCGTCACGCACCTTCTTGTCCGCGGAAAGAAACCGCAACGCGGCCCGGGAGGTGACCCCCGTGCGCACCGGCCCGACGAGGCGCTCCAGGAGCTCGGCCAGCCGTGCACCGGTTCCGGCTTCGGTCACGCCGAGGTTCTCGCCCATCATCGCCTCCGCGCACATCCCGAGCGCCACGGCCGATCCGTGTCCGAGCTCGTACTCGGACCCCGCCTCCACCGCGTGGCCGAGGGTGTGCCCGAAGTTCAGGATCTGGCGGTACCCGCCCTCGAACTCGTCCTGCTCGACCACGCGCGCCTTGAGCGCCACGGAGTCGAGGATCACCCGACGGGCGATCGCGGGGTCGGCATCGAGAAGCTCGGCCACGTGGGCCTCGACGAAGGCGAAGTGGTCCACGTCGAGAATGGCGCCGTGCTTCACCGCTTCCACCAGCCCTTCGCCACGCTCCCGGTCCGGCAACGTCGAGAGCGCGTCCACGTCGGCGATCACCACGGCGGGACGGTGGAACGCCCCCACCAGGTTCTTGCCCGCGGGCACGTCGACACCCGTCTTGCCGCCGGTCGACGCATCGACCATCGCCAGGTAGCTCGTCGGTACCTGCACCACCGGAATGCCGCGCAGGTACGTGGCGGCCACGAAGCCCGCCAGATCGGTGGTCACGCCTCCGCCTACCGCGACGACGCACGCGTCCCGTCCATGCCCCGCTTCCAGAAGCTCGTCCGTCAGCCGGACCCAGGTGCGGCGCGTCTTGGACGCCTCACCCGCCTCGAAGACGTGCCGGCTGACCCGGAAGCCGGCCCCTTCGAGCCGGTCGGCCGAGGGGGCGCCGTGGAGCGGCATCACGTTGGAGTCCGACACCAGAGCCACGCTCCGCGCCGGCACAACGTCCCGGACCATGGCCGGGAGCGCTTCCAGGAGCCCGGAGCCGACGCGGACGTCGTAGCCGCCGGTGCCCCCGACGCGCACACGCCCTGCCGCGCCGGCGGAGTCGCGCAGGATCACTGCGTGCCGCTCACGGACCGGGAGCCACGCGGGTCGTGACGCGGTAGTCGGCGCCGCCGATGCGGAGGAGCGCACCGGCCCGCCCCCCCACGTCGAACGCTTCGACCTCGACGGGACCGCCGAAGCCGGACGGCGCGGCCCGCACCGCGTCCACGAAGCGGCTCCGCGCCCGCTCGCTCTCCCACACCGTTGCATAGCTCAGAGCCGCCGCTCCGCCCTCCTTCTCGACGAGCACCCATCGGTCGCCGTCCCAGCCGCGGACGAGCTCGTCGGCGGCCTCCGGGGTCCACCCCAGAACGTCCTCGACGAGGATCCGGAGCTCGAGCGCGCCGAGCGTGTCCTCGAGGCGCGTCCGGGCGCCCGTCAGCTCGAAGCTCAGCGGGAGGGGTGCAGCCGCACCGGGCGACAGCACCTGCTCGGTCGACAGCGGGAATCCGTCGCCGAAGGGATCGGGGCGTCCGTTCCCCCCGGCCCAGAGGCGCTGGACGAAGCCCGCGCCGTCCACGTAGGGAAAGATGAGCGATTCCCGAACCACCCGGGGCGCCCCGGCCAGAGCGGGAAACTGCGCCGTCATCGAGGCGAGCACCGGACCGACTTGTCCGGCGAAGTCGGGGATCGATCCGAGATCGACGGGCGCCCCGGTCATCTGCTCGGTCAGGTGCTCGAACATGACCAGCGTGGCATGTCCCTCTATGACCGCCATCGCCGCGGTCGATCGGTCGTTGCCGGCGTTCGGGTCGGTCAGGGCCTGCAGATCGGTGGACTGATCCTGCACGGCGTGCACGAGCTCGTGCACCAGGAGCGCCTCGAGCCCCGCTTCCGGCTGGTCGTCCAGCACGTAGAGCGCGGTGGAGTCCGGCTCGTAGAAGCCGGCGACCTGCTCGCCGTACAACTCGAGAAGCAGCCCGCGAAGATCGAGCCCGGGCTCGACGAGTCCCAGCAGCGCATACGCCTCGGCGCGGGCGCGGGCCTCGTCCTCGGGGAGATCCTCGTCGAGCTTCGCCCGAAGATACCGCGCGAGCTCCTCTCGCGACCGCTCCTCGAGGCGCACCGGCTCGCGGAGCTCCATGCCGGATCGCTCTGCCAGATCGGGCAGGAGTCGCGCCGCCATGGCGCCGAGCTCGGCGTCGGACGACACCACGAGATCGGCGTCGCTCTGCGCCGCGCAGGCGGTGGCGACCGCGGTGAGGCACAGCACGGTAGTCAGCAGAGGGTGGATCGGCTTCATGCGAGACGAAAGACGGAGGGCTGGACGGACCGGGCGGCTCGGCCGACGGGGTCGGCCCGGCGGCGGAGCTTGTCGGGAACTCCTACCCCGGTCAAGACGAATCAATTCTTGAGTGCAGTCGGCGAAATCGGCTAGCTTCAAAGCGTAGGACCGAATGGCACCGCGCTTGCAGCGAAATAACGGTGAACCTCCCGGCACCGACACGGTCAAGACCCATGATGGCTCGCGCGAAACCCAGGACCTCCCCCCAAGGCGATCAGGGCCTCAAAGCCCAGCTCGCCCGTTTCTGGTACCCGAGGGAGACGCTCGTGGTCGTCGCCTTCCTGGCGGCCGTCGGCCTCGGCGGAGCGTGGGGTAGCTGGCAGAACCTGTGCGCGGGAGACGCGTGTCCCTCGATCGCCCAGATCAGCACCTTCGAGCACGAGCAGAAGAGCAAGATTCTGGCCTACGACGGCGATCTCATCGACGAGTTCGGCTTCGAGTCCCGGACGCCGCTCGACATCCGGGCGCTGCCCGCGCACGTGCCCCAGGCCGTGATCGCGACCGAGGACAAGCGCTTCTACAATCACAAGGGCTTCGACCCGATCGGCATCGCGCGCGCCGCCGTGGGCGTCCTCACCTTCAACTACGCCGGCGGGGGCAGCACGATCACGCAGCAGCTCGCCCGGAACATGTTCGAGGACGAGATCGGCTTCGAGCGCCGCTACATCCGGAAGCTGAAGGAGGTCCAGGTCGCGATGGATCTCGAGCGCTCCTACACCAAGGAGCAGATCCTCGAGGCCTACCTCAACGAGATCTACATGGGGCGCGGCTACGGCTTCCAGAACGCCGCCCGCGGCTACCTCGGCAAGGACGCCACCGAGATGAACGTGGCGGAGGCCGCCCTCCTCACGGCGATCCTCAACCGTCCTGGGCGCTACGACCCCTTCCGCTACCCGGACCGGGCGATGGCGCGCCGGAACCTCGTCATCGAGCTGATGGCCCAGCAGAAGTTCCTCACCGACGCCGAAGCGACCCGCTGGAAGGCCTACCCCCTCCCCGAGACCGAGCCCGAGGGCGACGTCTCGAACGTGGCGCCCTACTTCACCGAGTGGGTGCGTCAGATCCTCGACGATCGCTTCGGCGACGAGATCTACCGGGGAGGCTTCCGGGTCTTCACGACGCTGGACGTCGACATGCAGCGGGCCGCCCGCAGCGCCATGGAGGTCGGCTGGGCGGAGATCGAGGCCGACACCTTCAACTTCCGGCACCCGCGGTACGCCGAGTTCGACACCGTCGAGGCCTTCCGCGGCCAGACACCGTATCTCCAGGGAGCCTTCATCGCGCTCGACCCCGAGACGGGGCACGTAAAGGCGATGGTCGGCGGCCGGGACTTCAACCAGTCCAAGTTCGATCGGGCGCGTCTGGCCCGGCGGCAGGCCGGATCGTCGTTCAAGCCGTTCGTCTACACGGCGGCGATCGCCACGGGCATCCCCGCGTCGTACGTCCTGGAGGACAACGCGGTCGTCTACCCGCAGCTCGAAGGAGAGGATTGGCGGCCTTCGAACTTCACGGAGGAGTTCAAGGGTCCGATGACGATCCGGGAGGGGCTCTACACCTCGACCAACATGATCGCCATCAAGCTCGGCTGGGAGGAGGTCGGGATCGAGACCGTCGCCCAGACGGCGCGGCGGATGGGCATCCTCACGGAGATCGAGCGGTATCCGTCCACCACGATCGGGGCCGCCGAGGTGATCCCGATCCAGGTCGCCGAGGCCTACTCGACGTATCCCAACATGGGCACCAAGGTTCGGCCGTTCCCGATCCTGCGGGTCGAAGACGCGGACGGCAACATGATCTGGGAGCCACAGCCCGAGCGCACGACCGTCCTCGACAGCCTGCCCACGCGCATCGTGGTGGACATGCTCGAGGACGTGGTGCGGCGCGGAACCGGCTGGACGGCCATCCGCCAGCGCGCGGGCCTCGCTTACGAGGTTCCGGCCGCCGGCAAGACCGGCACGACGAACGACGGGACCGACGTCTGGTTCACCGGCTTCACGCCGAACCTGCTCGCCACCGTGTGGTTCGGCATGGACGCTCCGGTTCCGATCTTCGAGCTCGGTGGAGGACGCCGTCAGGCGACCGGCGGCGGGCTCGCCGCGCCGGTGTGGGGCTCGTTCATGCAGCGTGTGTACCAGGGCGCGCAGGCCGACGAGGACGCGGGCATCCCGGAAGATGTCCCGCCGCTGCTTCCGATCCCCCAGGAGTGGGAGATCCCGGAGGGTCTGAACGCCGTGCTGGTGGACCGGAAGACCGGTCTGCTCGCGTCACGCTGGTGCCCGGAGGAAGACCAGTACGTCGAGTACTACATCCCCGGGACCGAGCCCACGGAGCTGTGCGACCGCTCGAGTCGCCGATTCCGCTTCCCCAGGGTGCGCGGAATCCGCTGAGGTCAGCCCAATCGGTCCCGAGCGACGACGATCACCTCGTCCACCTTGCCCTTCAGCTCGCCG
>Ga0209536_100004957_pt1 | contig 20913 bp, 18 predicted proteins | sample DeeMarSeWOR28_12_FD_187461 | JGI IMG/M metagenome (GOLD analysis project Ga0209536, IMG submission 187461) | Marine sediment microbial communities from White Oak River estuary, North Carolina - WOR-2-8_12 (SPAdes) (version 2) | ecosystem: Environmental > Aquatic > Marine > Intertidal zone >... | reverse complement strand
CTGCTGGATCGCCAGCAGCTCCTGCCAGCGTCGAGTCTCGACATAGGTCGTGTACAGCAGCGGGCGAGGGGTGAAGCGCGGAAGGCGGCTCCGGTCGCCCCGCCGTGGAAACCGCAACAAAAATATGGTCTGGATCTTGTGGATCAACAATGATGGAATGAATTCCGGGTTCAAACACACCATAATCCACACTCGCCGGCGTGCCGTGCCAACGGTTTTCACTGGTCGCATCGCCGGCAAACAAATCGCCACCGCGACTATCATGATTCCACAGTGGCCGGTTGAGTTCCCAGCTATCACCGCCATCATCGCTGACAAACAAACCGCCGGGGATGGTGCCGGCGTATAGCCTGCCAGGCTGATTAGTATTGCCAAATGCAATATTCCAGATCTTATACACAGTGGCGTCGGTATACTCAGGCTGAGCCGCCGGTGCATTCGGATCGAAATCAGGAGTAGGCAGGTATTTGGTGATATAGCGTGCGCCCTTAGGGTACTTTACTGACACTACGTCCTCCCAGGTCTCACCCCCGTCACGCGACCGCGACAGCTTAGGCCCCCAGTGACCGTGGTCCAGGGAAGCCCATAATGCACCGTCACGCGGATCACGTGCCGCGTAACAAACAGGAATCCCCGCATGGGTGATTGGGCGAGGACGCCAGTTAGCATTGACACGGTCAAATATTACGCTGCCCTTGCGAGTACCAAGTAGAATCATGTTAGACATAATTGCCCTCATATTCTTGCATCTATTCTTACACCAACAGCAACACACAACGATTTGGGTCTGCCTCGACTGAAGGCCGTCGGCTGGAGCAAAGGATTAGGCCATTACTAAGCAGAACTACATTTTACCCGTTGTGCAATGAGAATGACATCCTGCGTTGACTTCGGTGCATTGGCAGGGCTTGCGATCACTTCCACAAAATCAATCCTATATCCCGCTCGCTCAACCATTGAAACTACCTCGCTAACGCTTCGATACTCGAGGTAAACTCTGTCACCAATACTGGATGTTTCAAATCCGGACCATCTTGGTTCACCCGTGATCGTGGAGAGGTACAGCATGGCAGAATCAGCCAGAGCGGCGTTGAGCGAAGTAAAAAATCGATTCGCGTCGTTGTCAGTCAGGTAACTCAAGCCAAATGCAAACGCAGCGGCATCAAATACTTGTTGAAGTTCGTCGATGTGTCTACAGTCCTTAACCAAGAACTCCGCGGACGGGACCCTAAGCCTAGCCTGCTTAACCATTCCTTCCGCCAGATCGATACCGACTAACTTGAGGTCAGGTCTAACCTTCGTCAAATAGGCTGAGATATTGCCCGGTCCGCACGCCACATCAAGGACGCTAACCCCTGGCGATCCGATTCGTTTCACGAATTGATCCAGAAACCGGTCATATATTTCCTGGTGAAAGTACTTCTCGGCATAGCGATCAGCCAGCCTATTAAATGTGGCAACGGACACTAAGCAGAAATCGTCGTTTTGCATTGGTGGTCCAACGCCAAGCTCACTCGCCGACGCAGGAGGTCGGTTGAAGGGGTGTAGAATCTCATTTGGCCTTCTCCTTTGTTTTTTCTCAGAAACACTAAGCCCGATGGTAAAAGGGCTCGATAGGTGTTTGTGTGAAGACTTGTTCTTCGGTTGCACGAAAGTCTGGTAACGCTTGAAGTAAACAACTGGTAGCAACCCGCATTGAGCACTGAAATAAAAAATCGAAATTTGTTTTTCGGTTCAGATGCTTGCGTGCTCTTGATAAAGGCTTTCACATAGAGGTTAGACTGCCCTTCGCCAATACTCCTACCGCAGTAACAATCACTGCGATAGCTACGTATTTCAACTGTACAGCATACGCGATTATCCCAGCTTCGCCGTCTAAAGTGGATAGCATTGACGATAAAAATGGTTTCATCTCATTTTCATCCGCCACACCACCCGTGAGCTTAAATTGAATAGGTTCCGCCTTCAAAGGGATTGCTGCATTTAACGTCAAAATTGTATCCACAGCTGTCGTATACCTTCGCTCGATACGGTAAAGATTAATCTTATGTTCCCGCCATGTCTCTTTCAAACGGTTAGTATTTGGCGATAGTTCACTGATACCGAGCCCCGATAGGTTCGCCAAACTAGAACGCTCGATATATAAAGATACCAGTGTCGTTGTTCTCCCCGGGACTACCCCTCTGTTGTATTCTTACAGCGTTTTTTCTTTAACAATCCGCTTCGTTCTCACATCGCCATGTGGTTTTAAATAGTCATATTCCTTAAAACCTTCAGAGATCTGTACAGTGAAAGCTAAATGCTGATTGTGTATTGAGGTCGCATTAACTGTTATCGACATACATGCCAACACAAGAACCATTATTTTTTAATATTGCGGCACGCATATCAAGTACGATTCGTACACAGTCAATACGGTTCGGTCGTTATAAAAATTTTTGGATTTAGTTTAAATAAATTTCAATTTGCAGGCTCCCAAACCCCGCCAGCTTCAATGCATGCTTGTTCTTTTACACCCGCATAATAAATTGGATCTATGCCAGATAGAGGCAAATAAAAATAATTTAATAGATCAGGTGTGATTGGATCATCCAACTCTTCACATATACCAATCACATTTTCAGTTGGACATGATTCTACAATTATTCCATTGTCATCATTTACACATGTTGAACTCAAAGAATCCACCAATGCATCTGCTAAATTTATCCATTCAAAGCATTGATTAAAGTCATCCAGTTTACATGCTACGATTTTGTTCGCTGTATTACCCTCATTACTATCCTCATTGGAGCAGCCTGTAAAAGCACAGCCAACTGTTAATATGGATATGATGACTTTAATAATTGATTTTTTCATTTTACTTCTCCCATTAAAGAGGCAGGCAACCTTTTCTGGCTTCATTTCTGTATCTTAATTAATTTTTGATTTATCTAGTGTTTCAACCGTTGTTTATAGAGAATGTAGTTTTCTAGGTTTTATTCACACAGTCAATAAATATCGCCATTCCGACATATGTTGTCAGTTTCTGGCCGATACCGTCATTTTCACATACCATTGTCTCCATTACGGAGCTGCTATGGTGATATTGGTGGCATGTTGCAGTTTTGGTTAGGAGCCGGTCTTTTTTAGCAAACGCCGCAACTGATTGGATTGCTGCCATTGTTTTGCCCAGGCCAATACCTCGCCGCCGGGCATGGGGGGCGCTACGTAATAGCCTTGAATGTAATCGCAATGGATGCTGGTTACGAGCTCAAACTGTTCTTCGGTTTCCACGCCTTCGGCAACGACTGTCATGTTGAGTTTCTTCGCCAGTTCCACGCTGGATTCCAATATGGCACGGTTGGAGCTATCCAATACTGCGCCGCTGACAAATTGCCGGTCTACTTTAAGCTCACTGAACGGGATGCGTTGCAATTGCTCCAGGGTGGAGTACCCTGTGCCAAAATCATCGATAGACAGCGTTATGCCTTTTAGGTTTAAGCGGGTTAAAATTTCCAGGGAGGTGGTGATGTCATGCATCAACCGGCTCTCGGTCACTTCAAAGCCAATTTGTTTATACTCCAGGCCGGATTTATCGATGTGGGATATAAACCGTTCCGGCAGTTCCAGATGTTTCAAGGTGTCCATGGATAAGTTAATGGCGATTTTTAATTCCAAGCCGGCGTCCTTCCAAGACTTGGCCTGTTGAACGGCCTGCGAAAAAACCTCCACCGTCAAGGCGTCTATGAGCCGGTGGTTTTCCGCCACCGGTATAAAAGTGTTTGGGCCCAAGATGCCTCTGTACGGATGCCGCCAGCGCGCCAATGCTTCCACCGCGACAGCGTTTCCGGTGGTAATGTCGATGATTGGCTGGTAATAAACGGTGACCTGGCCTTGTTCAATGCCATCGGTAAGTTCTTGTGCGCTTAACATCTGCTCCGCAACCGCCGTGGTTTGTTCCTGTAGGGTGAGTTTGGTTATGAGTGTATGCAATTGCAGCGCGGATACCGGCTTTCGCAGTGTACCTAAAATTTGTAAGTTGTGCGCCTTAGCCAGTTTTTCGGCGGCGTTTAATACCCGGCTGTCCTCGCCGCTGATCAAGATTACACCCCCGCTATAATGCCGTTGGGCCAGGTGGCGCAGAAATTCGATGCCATCCATGCCGGGCATATTCAAGTCGCAGAGGATGATATTAATGCGCGTATCACTATCTCCGGGGTGCTGGTTGTCCAATATGTGCAATGCCTGTTTGCCGCTGGATGCGGTGCGAGGCGAGACAATGCCCAGTTGTTTAACCAGGTCGGCAATTTGCTTGAGAATAAACAAGTCATCGTCAACAGCCAGTAAATTCACACGAACGTATATCGGGTGGTATACCGACACATTTGCATCTTGTTGCATGTTGCCGGCATACGGCGGTTGATACTCATCAATAAATGCCATTACTGATTTATACATCGTATCCAGTTTTTGGTAGGCCGTGGTAATGTCCTGCCAGAGGTTTTGTTTAGCGGCGATTTCCAGTGCCTCGCAAACTGCGGACAAGTTAGCGGCACCGATGGCCAAAGAGGAAGACTTTAGTTTGTGGCTGGACCAAACGATATCCTGCGCGCAGTTCGCTTGGTAAGCTTCGTGGATAGCTTTCACGATTTCTTCCGAATTGTCCGCAAAGCTTTGCAATACATCGGCGTGGATAGCGGCGTTATCACCAACCAGGTTGCGCAATACATTGATGTCGACCGCCGGCGTTTCCTCGGCGCTGTGTTGACTAGCGGTTGCCGTGTCTTGTGACGGCGCTAATGCAGACCATTTATTCAGCACCTCATTGAGGGTGTTTAAATCAACCGGTTTGGCAATGTAGTCGTCCATGCCCGCCGACAAGCACTGTTGCGCGTCACCTTGCAAAGCCTTGGCGGTGATAGCAATGATGGGTATACGCCCTGCGCAGTTTTGTTCGGCCTTGCGGATCATCTTGGTGAATTCCATCCCGTCGATATCGGGCATGTTGATGTCGGTCAATATGGCTGTGTAGTGGTTATTTTTCCAAAGTTCAAAGCCTTGTGCGGCATCAGATGCCAGCTCAGCGGCGTATCCCAGAATATTTAATTGATTCTCGAGAATGATCCGATTCGTGCGGTTATCTTCCACCACCAGTATTGTGCCTTTGGGTGGGGTGGGTAGTGGCTTCTTGTTGGAGAGCACCTTGGGCGCAGCGTTGACTGCACCTGGATTTTCTGTGCTCTGCGCATCGTGGCTGATGTGCGGTAGCTCAATCCAAAAGGTGCTGCCATAGCCGTAGGCGCTTTCCACTCCCATCTCGCCGTTCATCATATTCACTAGCCGTTTGGTGATCACCAAACCGATACCGGTGCCTTCAATATTGCCGCTCTCTGCTCCCAAGCGGTTAAAGGGTTGAAACAGCTGCGAGAGTTTTTCCTGAGGTATGCCATAGCCGGTGTCCTTTACGGTGATACGCAATCTGCCGCTTGGCATATCTTGGCATTGCACTGTAACCAAACCGTTGTTGCGATTGTATTTTACCGCATTGGACAATAAATTCAGCAATACCTGCTTCAGGCGAAAATTGTCCGCGAAGACATATTTGTCGTTCACTTGCTCGAAGTTGCTGCCCGGTTCGGATTTCCGTGATTGTCCTATACAGTGCATCTTGATGCCTTTAGTGCTGGCAATGGGCTGAGTCAGGGTGCAGCATTCTTCTAGGATTTTGGAGATTGATACAGGTTCCAACGATAAATCCAAGCGGCCGGCTTCGATTTTAGCCAGGTCCAATACCTCGCTGATGAGTTCCAGCAGGTGATTGCCGGCGTGCTGTATTTCAACAACACTTTCTTTTTGATTTGGATTCAGTTGATCATCGTATTCCAGTAGCTGAGCGAAGCCCAATACTGCATTTAACGGTGTGCGCAATTCGTGGCTCATGCTGGACAAAAATTCCGATTTTGCCTGATTGGCTCTTTCAGCTTCTTCTTTTGCGATTTGCAAATCCAATTCCGCTTGTTTGCGGGCGGTAATGTCTTGCACCACACCCAGCATGCGTAAGGCTTTGCCGTTTTCTTCTCTTATCACATCGCCCCGTTCCAGCATCCAACGTACTTCACCGCTAGGCCAGACGCAGCGGTGTTCAATATTGTATTCCGCGCCGCGTTCGACACAGGCGTTGACCGCATCGACGACGTATTGCCGGTCGACTGGGTGAATGGCATTAAGAAAGTTTTGGTAAGTGGTTTCCAATTCGCCTTCCTGGTAACCGAATAACGAGGCGATACGGTCGGACCAGTACAATTCCCCGGTTTGGATGTTCCAATCCCAGGTTCCGATATTGGCAAAGCGCTGGCTGCGGCGAAAGCGCTCTTCGCTTTGTTGCAGTGCGGCTTGGGTGCGTTTCAGATTCGTAATGTCGCTGACGATTCCGGTAAATAAGCGTTTGCCGGCCACCGCAACATCGTTGACCGCCAGATAGATATCGAATACGTTGCCGTTTTTGTGTTTGCCTTTAACTTCGCGCCCTTTGCCGATGATTTTAGCTTGACCGCTGGCGAGGTAATTTTGCATATAGCTGTCGTGTAGTGATTCATAGGGCTCGGGCATCAAGATAGCAATGTTTTGCCCGATGACTTCCCTGGCTTCATAACCGAACATTTGCTCGGCGCCCGGATTGAAAGAATCGATTAAGCCATTTTCACTAATGGTAATAATGCCGTCGACGGCGCTCTCAAAGATGGCTCGGTATTTTGCATCCCCAAAACGCAAGGAGTTTTCAGTTTGTTCGTTTTCACTGATTTGCCGAAGCAGTTGCTCAGTGCGTTTTTCCAGTTGGGATTCAGCATTTTTCTTGTCGGAAATATCCTCCACGCAAGACCAAATCAGCACTTCATCGTCAAGGTGAATGATTTGTCCGGAAAGCCTTACGGGAACCGGCCGGCCGCTCTTATGGATATAATGTTTTTCGTAAGGGCCATATTGGCCGTTACTTTCCAGGTTCTGCAATTGTTGTTGTTCCGCTTCGGCATAGGTCTCGGGAGTTATGTCCCAATAAGACAATTGCAAGGTTTCTTCCACACTTCGACCAAGGATATTGGCATAAGCCGGGTTCACATCCACCAATTCGCCATTCATGCGGCACAGCGCCAGGCCAATGGGGGATTGTTCGAACAGGATTCGATGATACTGGGGATTATTTTTAAACGCGTCTCGTAACTGCGTGTGAGGGGATTTTTCGGTCATTTGCTAAAGAGTCGTAAAAATTCTTCCAATAAAAATTTGTTTTTCACCAATCTATGAGTTGCTTCCATTCCAATAACTCTTTGAATTACGACTAGATTACGAAGGTTGTGCGGGAAGCACTGGGTAGCGGCAGGGCTACCTATTCACTATCGGCATGCGGCGGGAATTGGTTTAACTTAGAAGGCGCTTAATAAGGTTACCAGCGCGATTTTGGGACTAGGGCAGTACTCCCAGGTGACATCTCCGCAGGTTTTATCAACGCGAACGGGCGGGTTGTTGGCGGGAACCGGGTCTGTGGCCCGGCCGGTAAACACATCCCCTGACCAGTGTTCGCCGCCATTTCTTATTTTAACGTGCCAGCCTTGTTAGCGAGTTCCGGCGGCGGATTCATTCGAAGTAGGGGTGGCATATTTGTACAAGTACGCATCTTTTAATTTAATGATTGTGTGCTGCGGTCAAAGTGGTTAGCCATGACAAACAACAACGGGGTCACCAGGGCCCAGGCGAGGCCGATGGCGGAAAGTGACATCAAGATATCATTTTGCGGCAATTGTAGAGCCCCTATGCTGGCACCGGCATAATACGCCAGGGGCGCGCACACCGCACCGAATATTCCGCTCAATAACGGTTTGCCGAGCAACCATGCCAAGCTGTGGCGCAAGCAAATCGCAAACAACATCCACATGGCCACTAGCCACAGTGGCGCCAAAGGTAGAGACTGCGGTTGCGTTGTTTGAAATACATTAAATGCGATATTTAGACTGTCGACGATAAAACCAAGAGCCGCACTAAACAGTATCAATTTCACCTCCGACTTCATTTCCTTTAGCAGGGACAAATGCAAGCCGATGATGATTGCGCAGCTCAATACGGATACAGCTTCATAGTGGTGTGCCGCGGCCACTACGCAAACAAGCCAGCCCACTTGGAAAAGCGCAAAATTTGCGACTGTAAAAAAGTGTTTGTTTTCCTTAATGGTGGCCAACATAGCGTAAGCCTTCAATAACTAAAACTTGCCTAACAACGAATCAGCACGGCAGTCTGGCTTGCTGAATACCATGTGCACGTCACTAATGGCGCGTTCTTCAAATCCGCCTTCGCAATAACACAAATAGAACTCCCACAGGCGGATAAAGACATCGTTATAACCCAAAGCCTTCACTTGCTCGATGTTGGCGAAAAAGCTTTCGCGCCATTTGCGCAAGGTAGTGGCGTAGTGGGGGCCGATATCCTCGTGGTGCACCAGACGCATATCGCTGGCATTACACACCGCGTTTAAGATGGCTGTATTGGAAGGAATACAACTTCCCGGAAAAATATAGCGTTGGATAAAGTCCACCGAACGTTTGGCTTGCTCGTAGCGCTGATCGGCAATGGTAATAGCTTGCAATAACATCATGCCATCGGGCTTCAGCAACTCACTGCATTTGTTGAAAAATTCGTTATAGTATTGATGACCTACGGCTTCGATCATTTCTATGGATACCAGCTTGTCGTATTGGCCTTCTAAGTCGCGATAGTCCTTCAACAAAACGGTAATTTTGTCTTGCAGGCCCATTTTGTGGATTCGTTCCAGTGCTAGGTTGTATTGTTGCTGGGATATTGTGGTGGTGGTGACTTTGCAGCCGTAGTGTTGTGCGGCATAAATGGCAAAGCCACCCCAGCCGGTACCGATCTCCACTACGTGATCTTTGTCGCTCAGTTGTAACTTGTCGCAGATACGCTGTAGTTTATTCAGCGAAGCTTGTTCCATAGTGGTAGCGGTGTCGTTGAAAATACCGCAGGAGTACATCATGGTGTTATCCAACATCAGCTCGAACAAGTCGTTACCGATGTCGTAGTGGGCGGCAATGTTTTTGCGGCTGCCTTGTTTGGTGTTGCGGTTTAACCAGTGCAGGGCCTTGCGTACAGGATTGGTCAGGCTGGCCAGCCCGGATTCCATGTCATCCATAACATCCATATTACGCACCATGATGCGCACAACATCGGTAAGAGAATCTGTTGTCCAATGACCCAGCATATAAGATTCGGCCGCGGCTATACTGCCACCAAACGCTAGTTCGGAATAAAACTGCGCCTGATGCACACGAATAACCGCAGTAACCGGAAACACGCTGCTGCTTTTACCGAAGCGGTGCTGGGATTTATGGTGTTCATCCACTAACAGGATTTCACCATGATGGATTTTTTGTAATTGAGTCAGAATAAGTTTGCGCGCCAATCCATTCAGCAGGCCAGGGCGGGCATGTTTAGGGGTTTGCCGTGCGGCCAATGTATTGTCGGGAACAATGCTAGGGCTTTTGCTTAGGATATTTTCGCTCATATCATCACGCCGTATCCGGCGCCTCCTTAGTAATGAATTAGTTAGTGGGCTGTTTTATATTTTGGTTTTTTGGAAGATGGTTCTGTAAGTCATTTGAGTGTTTGGGGTGCTCATAAAAAGTCACTCCCTTTAACCAAAGTTTTAACGCCTGATAATAAATGCCCGTAGTGACTTTTAAAGTCATGAAAGGGTATTGGATCAACACTTTCGCCAAATTAAATCCGGTCACCGGTTGTTGGCTTAACGCCAATGTGGCGTCGAAAACTTTTTGCTGTTGGTTTTCGCCTTGCTTCAGGTTTTGCATGTGCACGTTAAGTTGCTTGTCTGGCGCGCTGAAACGCCAATCGTAGTGCACGGCCATTTGCATAAACGGTGATACGTGAAAGTCCTTGTCAAACGTATAGCGTTTGTGGCGGTCGCGACCTTGATTCATGGATTCGGTTAACACATAACAATGCTGTTCTCCCCACGGAGTATTATTGACTTCCGCCACAATGGCCTCTACGCGCGTATCGCTGGCGTCGTAGCAGTAATAGAAACTTACCGGATTGAAACAATAGCCAAAATAGCGCAAATGCGTTAAAAGTCTTATGGGGCCTCGCGGCGTGCGGCCGGTTTGCTCCCGTACCAGGCGACGAACCTCGTCCGCTAACGGCTTGTTGGGATCTCCCATATGATCTTTGCGGCGAAACCAGGCGAGGTTAAAGCCGCGACTGGACCATAACCAACGGCTTTTAAATACGGTATCCAACTCGGCTAAATCCAGTAGCATCATGAATAACCTATATTGAAAGCTGTGGGTTTTCGGCTGAAAACGCCTGTGCCTAACTTGCCCGGCGTATATATAACTGTTCATCAGTAGCTCTCTCGTTAAAATGATCCACGGCATTGAGGGCGCTGACCACCCCGTCTTCATGAAAACCATTGCGCCAATAAGCTCCGCAATAATAGGTGCGGTTGACTCCATTGATTTCTTTTTGTCTTTTCTGCGCCGCAATACCTTCTAAGGTAAAAGCGGGGTGTTCGTATTCCATTACTTTAACAATTTTGTCCGGATCGATGGCGTCACTGTGATTTAAGGTGACGCAAAAGGTCGTTGGTGCAGAGAGACTCTGCAAAATATTCATGTTATAAGTCAACGCGACACGGTCTTGTTGCTTGTTAACGATGTGATAATTCCAGGCCGCCCAAGCCAGCCGTTTGCGAGGCAAAATGCTTTCGTCCGTGTGCAGCACCGCGGTGTTTTTCTGATACGGTATGGCGCCGAGAATTTCTTTTTCATCTTGGCTGGCATCGGTTAATAACTGCAACGCTTGATTGCTATGACAGGCGAAGAAAACGTGGTCGAAACGTTCCGCGGGTCGACCTTTGGGGATTACTTCCACAAAGTCTCTATAGCGGGTTACCCGCTCAATGGGTGTGCTTAACCGTATGCGGTATTTGAATGCAGCGGTCAGCTGCTCCACATAACGTTTGCTGCCGCCTTTGATCACTCTCCACGTGGGGCGGTCATCGACATTCAACATGCCGTGGTTATTAAAAAAACGCGCGAAAAAGTATGCTGGAAACTCAAACATTTGCACGGGATCCGCGGACCATATGGCGGCGCCCATGGGGATGATGTAATGTTCAATGAATTGTTGAGAAAAGTTATGCCGGTTGAGAAACTCCCCAAGGGTAAGGCCATGGTCACTGGTTTCCAAAAGCAGCTTGGCTTGTTTGTTAAACCGTAAGATGTCTTTGATCATGCGATAAAACGACGGCTTCAATAAATTACGCCGTTGCGCAAACAAACTGTTTAAGGTGGTGCCGTTGTACTCCAGGCCGCTCTTTTCGCACTTGACACTGAAACTCATGTTGCTGGGCTGCGAGTGCACGCCTAGTTCATCCAGTAGTTGTATAAAGTTGGGATAAGTCCAGTCGTTGTACACAATAAAACCGCTGTCCACTTGATAACGTACACCGTTTAAATCGATATCGTGGGTATGGGTGTGGCCACCGATATAATCGTTGGCTTCAAACACGGTGATCTCGTGTTGTTGATGCAATTTGTAAGCGGCAACGTTTCCGGCAATGCCGGTGCCGATGATGGCAATTTTCATGCTTTCCTCACTGTGTTAAGTAATAACCGGGTGTAAACTGTGCTGGGCAATGAGGCGATCAACTTGTATAAAATGCTAAAGGTTTTGGGAAAGCTGATTTCCTGTTTGCGTTTGGCAATGCCGTCGGCGATGATGCGCGCGGCTTCATCGGCTTCTATACGCAGCGGCATGGGGAAGTCGTTTTTATCCGTCAATGGTGTGCGTACAAATCCCGGGCACACAGTAAACACTTGTATGCCTTGATGTACCAGATGCACGCGCAGGGCTTGCAGCATATTACGTATGGCGGCCTTGGAGGCACCATACGCTTCTGCCCGGGGAATACCGCCGAAAGAGACGGTGCTACTCATTCCTCCCAGCTGCACACCACTCCTCCCTCGCAGCAATGGCAGCACCGCCTCTATTCCGTACACCATGCTTAAAAAGTTGGTTTTGATGGTTCGTTCGAAAATTCCAGCGTCAAAATGGTTAATATCAATGTATTCCGCAGTACCGGCATTGAAAAACGCAATGTCCAAACCGCCCCACAGGTTGCGGATATCTGTCACTGCGGTTTGATTGGCTTGTCGATCGGTCACATCAAATGGCAAACACAATACGGCTTCATGCTGTTGCTCACCAACATAGGGGGATCGGCCTGAGAGAATTTCTTCTCGTAACTCTTCTAATGCCTGCCGATTACGGGCGGTGATGGCGAGCAACGCACCGCGATCGGCGATTTCCTTGGCCAGAGCCCTGCCTATGCCGGATGAGGCGCCGGTGATCCATACTTTTTTACCTGCAAAATCCAGATCGTGTTTCATCGTTATGCCTTTTAGTATGCTCATGTATTTCAGTAAGTTAAACCCGCGCTTTGATAGTTTTGATAACCTTGCCTACCAACGGCACCCGCTCATAAATCAAGGCGCCGGCGTCAAAATAGTCTTGATGGAAATGGATTTTGTCGCCGAAGCGTATCAACGAGCTGCCGTTGATCTCGATAGTGTTGTGCTTATCAAATGTCTTGTGACGCAGCGTCATAGTCCAGAACAATGCGGCTGATTTTTCTTTGGTGTATTGCTCGTTAAAACGAAACTGACAGTGAGCCACGTTTTCATACATCTCGGCGAAATACTCGGCCAAGGGCTGTAGACCGTGGATTTCATGGAACGGATCCACGAACACAATATGCGGTTCGTATATGTCGTTAATGCGATACACGGTATCGTATTGCATGTCGTTGTACACGGTAACGAATTTGTCGACGATATGTGCCATATCAAACATCCCGCATTATTTTGTAATTAAACGGCTGTTCTTAATTTCTATCGGAACGTGTTTTAAGTCCCAAATAAGACCTAAAGACGCAAGCGTTTTGAGAAAGTAGTAAGTCAGATCAATTTCCCACCAAAAGAACCCTTGCCGTACCGACCCTGGATAGTGATGATGGTTGTTATGCCAGCCCTCGCCGCACGTCAGTAGCGCTATGAGAAAACTATTGCGGCTATCATCTTTGGTGTTGTAGCGACGTCGACCGAATCGATGTGCCAATGAGTTCACGGTATAGGTGGCGTGGTACAGAAATACGGTGGATATAAAGAAACCCCACACTAACAATTGTGCTCCGCTGGTGCCTAGTGAAGGTGCTGCATATTCTAAAAAAGCGCCAATCGCAAACAAGCTGACTGCAAGTAATAGCGGCACCACGGCATCGTAGCGGTCCAACCACTGTAATTCTTTGAAGTTTCGCAAATCAGGAATACGATCTTCTTTGATGGGGAAATTTGCCTTCGAAGTAAACCACCCCAAGTGACTCCAGAGAAATCCATGTTGTTTTGGGGAATGCACATCAGCTTCCCGGTCTGAGTGAATATGATGATGCCGGTGATGAGACGCCCACCACAAAGGTCCTCGTTGGGCGGCCGATGCGCCTAGTAGTGCAAATATAAACTGCATTGTGCGCGACGTTTTAAAGCTTTTATGAGAGAAATAGCGATGATAAAAACCGGTAATGGCCAGCATGCGCGTTAAATACAGTAAAGCAGCGACAACAACGGCGAAGGGACTCCAGCCTACCCAAAGCACACCTAAACAGCCTAAATGTATTGCGACAAAAGGGATGACACGCAGCCAGTCTACCTGCTTAGGATCTACGCTATCCATATGGGAGTTGCTGCTGCTTGGGTTGGTATCCAACCATCGCCATAGCGCGTCTTTTAAATTAGCTTTCACAGTGGATTGTGTGGTGTCATGTGAAGCAGACATATATTTTCCTTCTATTGCAGGCGTTGTTATTGCGTATTAGTCTTTTTGATACTTTCCGTAAAATTGGCATTCAATTAAGTTCTTAACCGCTGGAACACCAACGTCACTTCGCCTAACGTAATTCCTAGTTTTTTCATTACGGAGCGATTGATCACAGTGTTCTGGTCGATCATGTACATCCAGTCATCAAAATCGACGTGATATACTTCGCCATCTACTTCCAAGGCCATGGTGTACGTCCAGAAAAGGGCGTTGCCGTAAGCTACACCTTGTGCTTGTCCCACCACATCATCAGCAGTCCCGCTGTAGCGGTTTTGATCCAGTTTGGTTAGTGTCCAAACGCGCCGTTGCGTCGTGCCGTCGGCATAGGTGAAATGTTCATCCAACACACCTTGGTTATCCTGCCATTCCCCATGCATCTGTACATGAAAGCGCTTTATGACCTTACCACTGCGATTTTGAAACATGCCCCAAGCTTCTAACGGGCCGTTAAAGTAACTGGCCATGTCCAGTTGTGGCGATTCACCTTGATAATCTTCGACGGTTGCCGAACATCCGCTGACAAGTAGAGCAATGGTAAAAATAGTTACAAATCGCATCGTTCTTTTATAGTTTGCTGTATCCATAACTAACCTCCCTGAAGTCCTATTAATTCAGCGCGCAAACTAGCCGCGCGGGTTTTAGGGTGTAACCAAACAGCCAACAGCGCAGGACCGAAATCTTTGTCAGTGATTTGGCCGGCCTCGCGTCCGTTCACTAAAAATAAGGTGTGCTGATTGGTGTCTATTACCGTGGTGATACTGTCTCCAGGTTTTACGTCCGGCCAAATGTTAAGTAGCTGTGGCTCGTAGTTTCGGTATTGATTGTCGTTAAATATTTTTAACCGGCGCCATTCTTTAATAGTGGTTTTGACTAAGGTCTCGCTGCTGATGTTTTTCTCATACACAATGTGTAAAGCAATGGGCAACGAGTACGTCAAATCTTGGGATTGTTGTTCCGATGTTATTACCGGCTTTTGGTTTGCTACCCGCTCTGTGGGTATTCCATGGTAAGTGCCGTTTTTTGTCCAAAGACTGGCGTGATAGAGAGAAAAGCCCAGCCATGTCATGCTGCCTTCACCCACCATGGTTAAACCCAAGTGGCGCATCTGTGCAGGTAGCGTCGCTGTACCGTTCTCCTTAGCGAGGCTCATTGGTATCCAAAACAAGCAAACAACCGCAAAAACGATAAAAAAAGGGGCAGAGCAAGAGCTAGGCGCATGGAGAGATTTGAGCTTCTGCCCCCGAGTAACAATGGTTACGGTCGTGTTGCTGGTTTTGATCATGGCAATACCTGTTACTAAGCCTCTTTGCGTTTAGGTGCTTACGCAGTGGTGGTTTTGCTAAAAGTAACAGGCTGTTTGTGTTTAACCCGATTGATCACGGCCTGCATCGCTGTGTTAATGGGATCCCAGTGAATCAATGCCGTGAAAATGGGGTAGCAAGCGACTAATGCGATCCAAGCCGGCATATTAGGATTGGTGAGTAATAAGCCTAAGATAGCTGCCCCAATGATGTAACGACGAGCTTGTTCTGAAGTGCTTACGTTTTCTTTGAATACTGTTTCTTTAGAAGATGTGTTCATGGTTCTTTCCTCGTGTGCTTGTGAGTTGTGTTAGCTTCAGCGGCGGCGTTTTGCTACCGGTTGTATAAAGTTATACAAAAGCGATACAGTCATGTCAAGGAGATTTGAAAAAATATTTAAAAAAACAGTAAAAACAATATATTAAGAGATTTAAAAAAGTGTACAAGCCTTGTGCGCGAAGGGAAAAAATTGTACAAAATGTGTGCTTGCTCACACATTTGAGCTATGAATAGGGGTAGAGGCAGGGAAGAGGGCTATTTTTTGGCGGAGGTTTTGACGAACTGCTGGTAGCTGTCCAGCGCCCGTTGGCGGCTTTGCTTCAGGTCGAAGACTGGTAAAGGGTAATCCTTACCTATGATAACGTTAGTTTCGGTTTGAATATTGTTTGGTGTTTTCCAGGGTTCGTGTATATACAGATCGGGTAGGCTGCGCAACTCCGGTAGCCAGGTTTTAATATATTCACCGTCAGGGTCGAATTTCTGGCTTTGGGTGACCGGATTGAAGATACGAAAATACGGTGCGGCGTCGGCACCACAGCCGGCGCACCATTGCCAGTTGAAGCTGTTAGCGGCCAGATCGGCGTCCACCAAGGTATCCCAAAACCATTGCGCACCTTGTTTCCAGGACATTAAACAGTTCTTGGTGAGAAAGGACGCCACGATCATGCGTACCCGGTTGTGCATCCAACCGCAATGCCAAAGTTCCCGCATGCCGGCATCCACTAGCGGATAACCTGTGCTGCCCGTTTGCCAGGCGCGAAGCAGTTTTTTGTTGGATTTTATGTAAGGAAAGTCCTGAAACCGTTTGTCCAGCGGCTGATCGCTCGTGTGTGGAAAGTGATGCAAAATATGATACGCAAACTCTCTCCAGATTAGCTCCTTAATAAAGGTTTCCGCTGATGCGTATCTGTTGTGTGCTGGCGGATCGGCGAGATGGTTGATGTGCCAGTAGGCTTGCTTGGGGCTGATCTCCCCGAAGTGTAAATACGGTGACAGCGCACTGGTATAACGTTCATAAGGATTGTCCCGGCGTTCTTTATAACCATCTAATGCCGATTGTGTAAAGCGTTTTAAGGTTTTTAATGCGTGCTGTTCTCCCGGTCGCCAGTGTTGTTCTAATCCCTGATACCAATTGATCGTGGGTAGCAACTGTAATTGCGCAATAGACGTGCTATCGACGCTTGTCTCGCAATTATGGAGATTCTTTGGCGCGCTTAGAGGCTTATCCGGGGAATACAGTTGTTGGTGTTTTTTCCAGTAGGGCGTGAATACTTTAAAAGGTGTACCGCTTCCGGTTTGCAGCGCTTCAGGTGCTAATAACAACGAACCATGATAGCGATGAAAACTCACACCTATATTTTGCAATACCGTGTGTATAGCGTCATCGCGTTTCGCTAAGGCCGGTTCGTAAAGATAATTGGCGTACACAGCACTCGCCCCGGTCTGCGCTATGAGTTGCAGCAACAGCTGCTGGCTGTCGCCTTGGCGTACGACTAGCCGGCCACCCAGCTGCTTAATGCGGGATTGTAAATCGCTTAAGCTGTGATGCAGCCACCAACGGCTGGCGGCACCTGGCGGCCATTTACCGTGCTCTTGTGGGCTGTGTATATAAACCAATATCAGCTGACGAGAGCTCTTGGCTGCATGATAAAGTGCAGGATTATCGGCTAGACGCAAGTCTTGGCGGAACCAAACAATTGCAGTATCCATGGTGGTGTTTTGAATCAACGAATCGAATCAGTCTTCCGGTTCGATCTCTTCATCGATGCGGCGTAATGCTTGCTGGATATCGGTTCCTAAAGGTATGGCGCCTGCATCCACAATAGCGTCGCGATATTTAATCGCGGTGGAGCCGCCGATGAACACCGGTACATTCAAGCTTGAGACCAGCTGGGGTAACTGTTCGCTCATCACTTCCGGCTTCGGTTCCACCGAACCGGACAATAAAACCGCATGACTTTCCGATCGCTCCAAGGGGATTATGACTTCGTTCAATGGCGTGTCGGCGCCTAAATAGACGATTCGATATCCGTGGGTCAGAGCCGACAGGCAGAATAACATCAAGCCTATTTCATGCTGTTCACCCGGCATACACGCCGCTACTATGGCTGGTCCTTCAAGAGACGTCGGGTGATGGTGAAACCGGGCACCCAGTTTGTTACGCAAATAGGCTCCAAAGAAATGCTCTTCGGCGATACTGCCTTCGGCGGTTTCCCAGCGCGTGCCCAAGGTTTTTAATAATGGCAGAATCAAATGCTTGGTTACCATCTCTACCGGGTAGAGTGACAACGCATCGTTATAAGTGCCGTCCAAGCCATTGACATCGAAACGTACCACGGCATTGAGCATGCGGCGTTGGTAAGCTGACCAGGGGTCGGATTTTTCAGCGGCAGGTTTTTTATCTGCAGTACCTTTTAAGTAGTCTTTGATCTGACCTATGGATATGCCTTTATCTAGAAGCTCCAATACCTTATGGATTAAATCGATATCGTTTTGTGTATACAAACGATGACCTTTGGGCGTTCTTATGGGTTTAATGAGGCCGTAGCGCCGCTCCCATGCCCTGAGCGTAATTGAATTGACGCCGGTTAAGCTCGATACCGTACGGATAGGGTATAAACCTTCCGCTTTTGAACGGTCTTCGCTTGCTTGAGGGTTTGGTGTCATTGTTAATACCTTTGACTTTTAAAAAGTGTTCAGTTGAACCGCAAAACTCTACAGTGCGAGCCGCTCCGGTGCGATTCGTAGAAACGAGCCTACTTTATTTTCGAACCCTTGCTACACTGATAAAAAGTCAGCATTTAAGCGCGGTTAGTGTAGAGCACTTGTATAAGATTTAAAAGTTGTACAACTTTTCTTGACAAATGACCAAGTGTTGTATAACTTTTGTATAATTATTACAGAATATATCATTCTGTCAACTAGTAAAACAACGCGGTGAAACTCGAATGTCACTCAAGAGGATTCCGAAAATGGTAAAAAAGTTAATGATTTGTATAATAATTTTGGTTGGTTTGGCAGCGGTGGGCAACGTCTCTGCGGCCGAGGGCGAAGATAAACTTTGTCCCATGACCCTGGACTTCACCAAGCGGGCATTGGCCAGCGATCAATCAGTGAACTTATGCAATGAATACCTTGGCAAAGTGGTCGTGGTTGTGAATACGGCTAGCAAATGCGGCTATACACCTCAGTATGACGGCCTGGAAGCCTTATACAGAAAGTACAAAGATAAAGGATTGGTGGTATTGGGATTCCCTTCCAACGATTTCGGCGGTCAAGAACCGGGCAGCGAAAAACAAATTCAGAAGTTCTGCAGGCTTACTTATGGTGTGGAATTTCCCATGTTCGAAAAAACTCATGCGGCCAAAGCCAATGCAGATCCTATTTACCGCATCTTGGGTGATATGGCGGGTGAATATCCCCAGTGGAACTTTCACAAATACGTGCTGGACCGGCAAGGTCGCTTGATTGCCAGTTACAACAGCCGGGTTGAGCCGCAGAGCAAGACTATGATCGAAACCATCGAACGATTGTTATAGTTAAGTGTTTATTGGTCAATATATGAGAGATGTTATGAAGTCTGAACAACAAAACCTGATCCCAAATCCTGGCGCAAACAAAACCAATCAAATTGTGGTGGGTGTGAGCAGTTGCCTGTTAGGGCAAAATGTGCGCTTTGACGGCAATCATAAACACAATAAGACGGTGACGGACCAGCTAGGCAAACACTGGCAGTATTTACCGATATGTCCTGAAATGGCCATAGGCATGGGAGTGCCGCGCCGTCCGATACGATTGCATGGGAACGAAAGTGCGCCCCGTGCCATCGGAGTCAGAGATAAAAGCATCGATGTAACCCAGGCACTTATTGAGTTTGGTCAACAAAAGGCCAAGGAGTTGAGTCATATCAGCGGTTATATCTTTAAGAAGGGTTCGCCCAGTTGCGGTATGGAGCGCATCAAAGTCTATCATGGTGAGAACGATTTGTTGTCCACTAACGGCGTAGGCTTGTACGCCAAGCAAATAATGGATGCCAATCCTTTGTTACCTGTGGAAGAAGAAGGCCGGTTAGCGGATAAGGGGCTTCGAGAAAATTTTGTGCAGCGTGTTTATGTATACCACACCTGGCGGCAATTAACTCAAGCGGGTATGACAGCGAAAAAGTTGCTCCAGTTTCACACGCAAATAAAGTTTACTTTACTAGCTCATTGTGAGCGCACTTACCGGCAACTGGGGCGTTTGCTGGCCGATTTATCGAAAGACACATTACCACAAATAGCTAACGAGTACATTGCGCAATTAATGCAGGGATTGAAAAAACCAGCGACGCGTAGCCGGCATTGCAATGTGTTAATGCACATCATGGGTTTTCTCAAACGGCATTTAAACAGCGCCGACAAACAAGAGTTAATCGAAGCGATCCAGCATTACAAGCTGGGCGCTGTGCCCATCGACGTGCCTATGGTGTTATTGCGGCACCACTTGCGATATGCGCCTTCAAACTACATCGAACAACAGATCTATCTGCAAAGGGCTTTTTGAAAGCAAGCAGAAATAGGTTTGCTGCTGAAGAAATCTACTAAAGCGCGTTCCGAAATTCAGTTGCTAGTAAAACAAGACCATGCCACCTTACACAAAGAGCAATCAATAGCAGAGCTATGAAAGTATTTGCGGCGTTCTGTGATTTCTATGTGTTTTGCTGCCTGTAGTAAAAAATAGATATATATGATCCATATTGCCTATTTCTCTGGTTGTAAAGCTGAGCAATATTGTCAGGCTTTAACGCGGGATAATTCGCTAAAAATAATCTCAAACGCTAACACCCTTCGATCATGATGTAGGATAGTGATACCCGTGATGTTTTATTCTGCTTTTATACTGCGCTTGTTTAGCAATTAGAAATTTGGATTAGATGATTAGAAGTATATGGTGATATTGGAAACAAAAAATTTGTCGATAATCTTTACATTCTGCAGATTGCATGTCTGAAACATTAAACTAATATTATATTAAACTGCGTACTGTATTAATAAGTAGGAATCTGTTGCACCGATGTAGTATAGACTATAAAAAGATAGGGGGGATTCTTATGTCATTCTTAGAGATTAGCTCTTGTATAAAGAATGTACGCTTCAAATTTAAAAAAAATCTTAATCAACTTTCACAATTCGAAGAAATTTTATCGCTTGAAAATTTTATCTTACTGATTCCTCCTAATATGAATTTTAAAAACACCAGATTAACAAAAACGGATTGGAAGATAATCAAATCCGTCAAGGACAATTGTAGAAAAACAGATGTTGAAATTGCAAAAGAGATAGGAGTTTCGACTAAGACCGTAAAAAGGCGTATTTTATATCTTAGGGAAAACAATATTATCTTTTTCATGATAGAC
>Ga0209536_100004956_pt1 | contig 20914 bp, 14 predicted proteins | sample DeeMarSeWOR28_12_FD_187461 | JGI IMG/M metagenome (GOLD analysis project Ga0209536, IMG submission 187461) | Marine sediment microbial communities from White Oak River estuary, North Carolina - WOR-2-8_12 (SPAdes) (version 2) | ecosystem: Environmental > Aquatic > Marine > Intertidal zone >... | reverse complement strand
CCGCATCCTGACCATCGACAATCACGGCTGGCACATCGTAGGAACCCGCTCTGACGGCGATGTCCTCGACATTGCTCGCCCTCACAGCTCCGTCGACCTCGCTGCCGGAAAACGGCACGCTCATTCCATAGAGGTTGTTCTCTACTATCGCCACAAGAGGGACGGCCAGCGTCGAGGCCATGTTCATCGCCTCGTGGAAGCTTCCGCAGTTAGTCGAGCCGTCGCCGAAGAACGAGAGCACTACCTTACCCGTCTTCTTGTACTTCTCCGCCAGGGCGGCTCCGACGGCCGGCGCCTGGTTACCCCCGACTATACCGGTCGAGCCGAGGTTGTTGCACCGATCGACATCGGCGATGTGCATCGAGCCGCCCCTGCCCTTGCAGTAGCCGGTCTCCTTGCCCATCAGCTCGGCCATCATCTGGTTCCAGTGATTCTGGCGCTGCTGCTCGTTTTCGGCGTACTTGTTGCCGATCGCACCGCAGTGACCGTGACCACGGTGGGTCGATCCGATCACATCGCCGCGCTCGATAGCCGCCGTGGCACCGACGGCAACCGCCTCCTCGCCCGCGTAGAGGTGCGAGGCGCCCTTGATGATATTCTGACCCAGAAGATCAAAGACTTTCTCTTCGAAAAACCGAATCTCGTAGATAGTCCGGAGCCAATCGGTCGCATCGCCGACAGTGATTGTGCCCTTGTCTATAAGCTCTTTCAGGCTCGTCTGTGGCTTGTTTCGAGCATCCTCAACACCAAAACCCATTTATCAATTCTCCTGAAAATGTCCCTTTCCGGGGCAAAAACACCCGATTCGCCCCGCCAACACCAATTAGAAGTGGTAGTATAGCATAGGAATTTAGAATTTGGAATTGAGAATTCAGAATTCTTCTCTGGCAATTCTCAATTCCTGCTTGGTCATCGTGTCCTTCATTCTCAGAATCGGCAATTGCGATGCGCGTCTTTTTGCTTGATGGTCACTCACCGCAGCAATAGAATCGCCCCCGGACAACACAGGATTAAACAAACGAGGATAGTGCATATGAGTAACACAAGACGCCTGCCAACATTGTTATTGATCATTCTGCTGACCTCGACCGTTTGTCGTGCCGATGACTGGCCCCAGTTCCGCGGGCCAAACCGCGATGGGAAATCGGCCGAGACGGGGCTGCTCAAGAAATGGCCACCATCGGGCCCCAGACTTCTGTGGTCGGTCGATGGGCTCGGGATAGGCTTTTCTTCGGCAGCCATAGCCGATGGCTTCGTCTACACTACCGGTATGCTGGATGGTGAGGGATTTCTCTTTGCCTACGAGTTGGTTGGCAACCTGAAATGGAAAGAATCCTACGGCCCGGAATGGACAGGGTCGTACAAGGGGACCCGGACGACTCCGACGGTCGATGGGCAGCGCGTCTATGTCTTTAGCGGTACGGGGAAAATGGTCTGCTTCAATACCGGGACCGGCGAAAAGGTCTGGCAAGTCGATACCCTCACGAAATTCGACGCAAAGAACATCCAATGGGGAATGAGCGGTTCACCGTTGATCGACGGCAACAAGATCTATTGCACGCCCGGCGGCAAGAAGGGCACGATCGTCGCTCTGGACAAGATGACTGGCCGGACGATCTGGGCCACTGCCGGTCTGGATGAGCAATCGGCCTACAGTTCTGCTGTTCTCATCGAGAGAGGCGGCAATCGCCTGCTTATAAACATAATTCAAAAATCGGTCATCTGTGTCAACGCAGATGACGGCATACTCCTCTGGCGGGAACCTTACGTGACACCTTCCGATACAGGCGGCGTCACGCCGATCTACAGAGACGGGTGTGTGTATGTCACCAGCGCCATCCAGCGAGAATTTACCAGAGGCGGAGTAATGTTCGAGCTTTCGGCCGACGGGACGTCAGTCACTGAGAAATGGAATGACAAGACTCTCGACTGCGGCCACGGCGGGGTGGTGCTGGTCGACGGCTACCTGTACGGCTCAAGCTTCGACGGCGTCCCCAAAGGTGATTGGATATGCCTCGATTGGACCAGTGGAAAGGTCATGTATGAAACCACCTGGAACGGCAACAAGGGCTCGATAATCCACGCCGACGGCATGTTGTACTGCTATGACGAAAACACCGGCGATGTGGCCTTGGTCAAGGCGTCTCCGAAGGCCTTTGAAATCGTCAGCTCCTATAGAGTCACTCAGGGCTCCGGCCAGCATTGGGCCCATCCGTCAATCTCCGACGGCAGACTCTACATCCGCCACGGCGACGCACTTATGGCTTATGACATAAAGAGCAAATGACGGCGCATATCGGTCAAAACACAATGTTTGGTCCGGCAGCCGTTACTTGCCGGCAACTTGTGGCTCGCATTGCGGTTTGACCCGGACCTGCCGTTCTGATATGTTCTTGCGGGTGGTCGTTTTCGCAGCAACCGGCCAAGGGAAGGCTTACAGAAAATCTCCAGGTACAAAGGGGCGATGGCTATGGGCGTACTGAAAAGCATGATTGATGAGGTTTCCCTGGCGCGCAAATGGGTCGTTGATGAGTTGCGAACTTTTCGAGGGCCGGGGGAAACATCGCCTTATGCCAAAGTCATCGCTCTCGTAGCACTGCTGAGCCTGATTGCAGTTGTAGCGCTGGCGGCAAACTTGATAACCGACTATGCCCGGACGGATCATCTGAGAATCGCCACCGGCCGGCAGGGCAGCGAATACAGTGCTTTCGGAAAAGCTCTCAAAGACGTAATCGAGAAGCACCATCGCAAAATACGCATAGAGTTGGTGACAGACACACATGGCTCTCGCGATAGTATGGAGAGGCTGAAGCAAAACAAGGTGGACCTTGCTTTGGCGCAGAATGATACGCCCGGGCAAGGGTCGGTCAGGTCTATTGCCCTGCTGTTCCCGGAACTGCTTCAACTTTATGTTCGTGACGAAGCCGCAGTCCACCGCGTGGACCAGTTGAGGGGCAAGCGCATTGCCACGCTACCTGAGGGCAGTGGGACGGCCTGTTCTCTCGAGAATCTGCTCGAGCATTACAAGTCAACGCCGGATGAAGACTTTGCCGAGATTGTCCATGCCGATCCGAATCAGGCCCATACGATGTTCCGCGATGGACAGGTTGATGCAGTGTTCCACATCATTGCTCTCGGAGACATAGCGAAGGATTACGTAGGCACATCGCTGAGAGCCGGGGGGCGGCTGCTGCCCATCGAACAGATAGAGGCCCTCCGATGGGCACATCCTTTTCTCGAACCGGCGACGATTCCTAAGGGTTTCTACAGAGGCTATTTGCCCCTACCGCCAACGGATATTCCCACGGCCGCAGTCCGTGCCGTACTGCTGGCGCGCAAGGATATGGACGGAGATATCGTCTATCAGATAACGCGAACCCTCTACGAGCATCGCAACGAGCTGATCACTGCCAATTGTCTGGCAGTCCACATGAGCCGGCCGGACAAACCCGAAGAGATGCTCTTTCCCCTGCACGCGGGAGCCAGGGCCTACTACAACAGGGACAAACCGGGCATTCTCATCACGTACGCAGATTTGCTTACGCTGTCTTTTTCTGTGACTGTGCTCTGCGTATCCGGCATCTGGCATCTTCGATTGCGCCTGGCCCAGCGCAGGAAAGACCGCGCCGATACCTACAATCTCGAAATCCTGAATCTTGTTGACCGGGTGCGCAAGATAGAAGATCCCCGTGAATTGGAAGAGGTCCGGCAGGGCCTGTTTGACATCTTCAGAAGAGTGGTTGAAGACGTTGCCCACGAAAGAGTATCGACCGAATCATTCCAGTTGTTTGCCTTTCCATGGGAGATGGCCATCGGCGCCATACGCCACCGTGAACTCACGTTGTCCAATCACAACGCCAGGACTCCAAACGGCGACCTGCATGAAAGCGCGGATCAGAACGATTCAGTTGCCAGTGACTAGACAGAGAGAGTCACTGACGGTGCACGACATGCCACACAAGGCAGGCACTGACCACCGATAACGTTTCGGTGTGCGATGCACACCCTACTTCTTGCCGGCTGCCAGTTTCTTGCGAAAGGCCTCCGATTCCCAATTGGTGATGAAATCCTCCTGTCGCTTGTTCAAAGTCACAATCCCGCCCATCCGATGGGCGTTTGTCCGAATGAAGATCGAGTACAGAACAATATCGCGTACCGTCGGCGCCATCTTTTCCGTCCCGGCAACGAAAAGCCCTATCCCTTTCACGAGGAACGCCACAGAATGTTTCTTTCCCGCTTTGATCTGGCTTCTCAGCCGCCCGGCAATACTCTGTGAATTGCATGTCTCCATCCACATTGCCGGTCCGTTCGAATAAACCAGCTCGTCCGGCGTTAAAGACCCGGACAACATCTTCCCTGCATCCTTCTGATGTAGAAAATCTGCAATAGGATCATTATTGTAGTACCATATTGTCGTGCATTCGCCAGTCGCCTCTGAAAAGGCCCGCTCGATACAAGACTTTGCATCGCTGATCTTGTCCTTGCTAACGGGCTTGACGATGCCTGTCTTAGGCTGCCTCAGCGGGGCGTTGCAGCGCTTGATGACCTTTCGGACGAGCTGTAACGCACCGTCGCCGGTTTTTGCTGTTATGAAGAGCCCGTGCTTGTGAAGGAAGAGGATAGCAGGGCTCCTGCCGAATTTGCGCTGATAATTCTCGACTAACCTGGCGATCCTCTTGGCCAACATAAAGCCAGGATCGGTATAAGGGACCCAGAGCGGCGGTAGGGTCTCAGTCTTAAATAATCTATCGAGTTTGGCCCGCCCATTTTTCGCATTGTGATATGCGCCGGCCGCACTCGGATGCAGATGGATCACACATTTGTCCAACCAGGCGTGCAAGTGTGCTTCAACCGACGGCCGCGCAACGGTTTTGACCTTATCGTCACACGCAAGCAGAAGCCGATTAACCACCTCCGGCTCCCTGCGTTGCGGCGCCATTTTCGCCAAGGACCTATCTTTGACAACCGATCGCGCCAGATCAATCCGCAACCGCCGCCAACCGCCCTTGGTGTTCATGTCCTTCAAAGCCGTACCGCTGGCCTTAATATACATATATTTGCCATCGGCGGTCTTTACTGAGGTATTGCCTCCTCCACCCTGAACGAGCGTCGGGTCCTTGCCGACTGTATTCGAGATTCTAATAAGTTGTGATAGTGCTTCATCCATTTTTCGAGAACATTCCTTACAATCGATTCATAATACAAATGTTAGAAATTAGAACTGTGGAATCCGCCGAAGGCGGATGACTTCCTCAATTTTGCATTTTGATCTTTGATCTTTGATTTTTGCCTCAACATCCTATCTTGGTGTGGCATCAGGCAGGCCGCCGTCTACGGGGATCGTCACACCCGTCGTCGGCGTCTGACGTGTGACAAAGAACAGTACGGCATTGGAAACATGGCGGCCCGTAATCTTAGTTTTTAGAAGATTCCTGTTCTGGTAATACTCCTGCAAACCTTCTTCGTCAAGTCCTCTTGCCCTCATCCGGTCCGGCCCCACCGCGGCCCATAAGCCCGACCTGTATTTGCCCTCGGAGAACACTCCATCGGGCGCCACCATGTTTACCCGTACCCCGTGTGGAGCCAACTCCAGGCTGGCGATGCGCCCCAATTGGTGAGCCGCCGCCTTGGTCGCACTGTATGCGCCGAAGCTGGCGCCGGGACACGGAACGTTCTTCGTCGATACGATGACGATGTCACCACCTGTGCCTTGGAGTATAAAGTGGTTGGCGATTTCTCTGAGAGTAAGGAGAGTGCCTTCGACGTTGACTTTCTCGAGCTTGCGAAAGGCATCGAGGTCCATGTCTTTCAAATATGTGACAAGCGGAATGCCGGCATTTACAATCACAATATCAATCCCGCCCCAGGTTCGAATGACACTCTCAAAGCCTCCGACTACAGATTCTTCGCTAGTAACGTCGATTGCAATTCCAATCACGCGGTCGCCGGCTATCTGCTTGAGGTCGGCCGTGAAACTATCGAGCTTTTCGCCCGGAAGATCGGTCGCCACCAGGTGACAGCCTTTTTCCAACAGCCCACAGCAGATTCCATAGCCGATCGCTCCGGCTGCGCCGGTTACCAGAGCCACTTTGTTCGTCAGGGGCAAATCAGACTCCCGCTTCGCTTGATCAACGTAGAGGATTCCCAATTCGCGAACACATATGATTTCAGGCTTCAGACCGTGCCGCGTTGAATAGTCCGAAATGGCGTCTCTGAAGCGTTGGCTGAATTCTTGCCCAACATTCAGAAAAAGCGGAGGTTTTTGACCCTTCGTCAAGGGCGCCGGATAACACTGAGCTTGGGCGTTTTCTGCAGAGCCGGCGAAATCGATAGCTTCCTTGTTTGTCAGAGATTTTAGAATGACCGGCTTGTACGGGATATCCGGCTCACCTGTGGCCTCTGCCAGCAACCCCCGAACAATCGGAGCTATTCTGATCAATCGCCCTGACGAGCCTTTGTCTGCCGCCTTCTTGCTCATCTTTCTTCTTCTCGATTGTCGTTATGCCTTATCTGCATTGAGACCTTTGGCGCCATCATTTGCGGCACTTATCATAAACTTTGCGCCTTCCATCGGCGTGTTTCCGCGAAAGACCGCGCTTCCCGTGACAATGATATCGGCGCCGATTTGCGCCACTTCGGATATGTTGTCCTGCGTGATTCCGCCGTCAACACCGGTGAGAATCTCTCTGCCAGCCGTGGCAATAATCTCCTTGAGTTGTCCAAGTCGCCGCCCGGTAGAGGCAATGAACTTCTGCCCGCCCCAGCCGGGATTAATGCCTAAAAGAAAGATCATTTCCACCTCGTCAAAAAGCGGCAGGACTGTCTCAAGAGGCGTTCCCGGATTTAGTGCGACTCCGCGCAGGATACCTCTGGCCGGGTCGTTGGCATTGGTCATTTCGCCCAGCTTCTGCAAGAGGCGATGTGTATGCCGGCAGGACTCAACGTGAACCGTAATCATATCCGCCCCGGCTGCGACATAATCCTCAAGCTTATCCAGCGGTTCGTCTATCATCAAATGCACGTCTTTGAGCAGCGCTGTCTTGACGGCCTTGACAAAACCGGGCCCGACCGTCATCATCGGACAAAAGCACCCGTCCATAATATCAAAGTGCAGCAACTCTACGCCGGCTCTTTTCAGAAGTTCCAGATCCGAACCAAGAGACATCAAATCCGCGCTAAGCACGCCCACGCTGATGAGAGGCACCCTCTGACGCAACTGATTGAAAAGAGCTTTACTCCGCATCTCTAATCCTAGCTCTTCTCGGCCTCGTTCTTGAGGGTTTCGTACAATTCATAGGCATCCTGAGGTTTCATATCCTCGTGAACAACCTTGCCGATCACCTTCATCATAGCCTCAGGCGCGTCAGACTGGAATATATTGCGTCCCATGTCCACGCCGGAGGCGCCCTGCTGGATGGCATTATACGCCATCGTCAGCGCATCGAGCACTGGGATCTTCTTGCCGCCGGCCATCACAATCGGAACCGGACAAGAGGCAGTTATCGTCTCGAAACCCTCCGGCACATAATATGTCTTGATAATCTGGGCCCCGAGTTCGGCACAAATTCGACAGGCCAGGCGGAAGTATCTCGCGTCCCGCACCATGTCCTTGCCGACCGCGGTCACCGCCATCGTGGGAATGCCGTAGCGAAGCCCCATGTCAACCAGGCGCGTCATATTGTGCACGGAGCGCGTCTCGAACTCGCCACCGATGAATACCTGCAGCGTGATCGCCGAGACATTCATCCGAATCGCGTCCTCGATGTCAACGGCCAACTCCTCGTTCGACAGCTCCTTTAGAATACTCGGGCCGCCGCTGCACCGCATCACGACCGGCTTGGTCAGCGAAGGCGGGACGGTCGTCCGGAGGATTCCGCGGGTCAGCATGATGGCGTCGGCGTGATACATCAGCGGCACGATAGTCAAATCGATTCGCTCGAGCCCTGTCGTCGGACCCTGAAAATAGCCGTGGTCGATGGCAAACATTACCGTTCGGCCCGAATTGGGGTTGAATATCCTCGCCAGCCGATTCTTCATCCCCCAGTCGAGAGAGCCTGCGCCCTTGAGGAAAAAGCCGGGCGTCTTGGCGGGAACATCTTCGTAGAACTTCTTCGCTTCTTTTACCGCATCGGTATCAGGCATGATCTTCTCCTTTATTACTCTCAGCCGGCGCACTAGTCTGGTGCGCCTTTGTCTTTCCACATCCAACCAGTCGCCACGACAAACCAGATGATCGTAGCCAGCAGCATTATCCACTTCACCTTATCCAGTTCCATACGGCCCGCCAGGAAGAAGACCGAGGGTACGGTAAGAGCGATCAACGCAGCTAATGACAGTATTTGCAGAATGGGACGCATCGCGTTTTCTCCTGTTACGCCGCCGTGGGCGGGCGGACCCTGTTTTGATAGATTCTACTCAACACCATATAGAGCATCGCTGCGACAAACCAGCCAGGCAGCGAGACAAACCACAGCGACCAACGGCCGATTATGAACACGGCGGTCAGACAAGCGGCAAAGGTGACAATCCAGGCAAGCCCCGCCGCCCAGTTGAGACTATGCCCGCTCAGTTCTGCATAGGAGCTGCGTAGACCAAGCCTAGGAATCACCCAAAAGTCGATAAACACGACTGCCCCCATCGGCATGAGTACCATGCCGTAGAGCGCGACGAAGTCGAGCAGCTTCATAGCTATGGCCGGGAACATGCCGGCAACCGTTGCGACCGCTCCCGTAATGAGCGTCACCTTGAATCGCGATGATTTCGGCCAAATCGCCTGGAACGCCAGGCCAGCTCGGTATATTGTCGGATTGGCGGTAGTCCAGCCGGCAATTATCACACAGACGAGTCCGGCAAGGCCACAGGCCCTGAAGGCAAGAGGGCCGGGCAGCACATCGGTATCGGACGGATCCAGGTGAAGCTGATATGCGTAGAGAATCGCAGCACTGATCCACGCCATGAAGTGACCCACATACATACCGGTGGACGAAGCGATTCCGTACCACGACTTCTTTGCGAAGCGAAACACTGACAAGTCGCTCATACCTATGTGCATTGCCATATTGCAGAACCAAGCGAAGAACGTGACATGCCAGAATGTGAACTTGACCTGGCCTTCCTGCGGCGCTCCGCCCTTCCAGATGTGATCTTTGGCCAATTGCCAGGCACCGCCCAGCGAATTCACTTCGGCGCCTGTGGCATCGATGAACTGGCGAAGCCCGACGAAACCGAAAGCCAGGAAGACCAGAACCATCCATGGGGCGGCAACATTGGCAAACTTCGCTACGGTTTGGTAGCCATAAGCGGCGACGATTGCGATGAGGCCACCGACAACAGCAACAGCCACCACCCAGCCAACGCTGTTGGGATACAGGTCGTTGAGCCCGGGCATTGGGAACTTGAACCAGACCCCTACGGCCGTCGCCGAGACAGTGACCATCGCCCCGGCGAGAAAGCAGAACATCACGCCGTTGGCGAGGTTGTAGAGCGTCACGAGCTTGCGCCCACAGATCTTCTCAAGATGATAGTAGAGTGTCAGACGGCTGCGAGTGGCTATTGGCGCGCACAGGAACATCCAACTGAGCACCGCCAGTGCATTGCCGAGCAGAAGTCCCATGATAAGATCGAACGCGCCGACTCCGGCGGCCACAAAGAGCGGGCCGATCATCAACTCGGTCCCTGCACAATGCTCGCCGGCATACATTCCGATGAAGCTTTTGAAACCGAGTAGTGCACTCTTTGGCACCGGCTCGCGTTCGAACTCACTGCCTGCCTGCGTCTGCTGCGACTGCTCTTGCGTGTCCATGCGGTCGTCCTCGCCGTCTCTGACTGTTATCGATATTGGTTTATTGGCGTTTGCTCAGAACATCCTTTTCGTAAGCCCGGACGTCATCCAGCCAGCTTTCGGCGACAGGGACGTCCGATTTGAGACAGTAGTAATCCCAGACCGCACCGAAGGGGAGAGTCTTCAACTCTTCCATCATCGCCAGTCGAGATGTCCAGTCGCCCTCGGCTTCCATTTGCTGGAGTTTGCCCACCGGCTCAAGCAGGGCTATCAGCAGCGCCTTTATCATGCACCGCGTTCCGATCGTCCAGGCGGCGATCCGGTTAATGCTGGCATCAAAGAAATCGAGCCCGATGTGGACCCGATCGAGGTAATCGCCCCGAACAATCTCCTGTGCGATCGCTCGCAACTCGTCTGAGAGAATCACCACATGATCGCTGTCCCAGCGCACTCCCCTGCTGACGTGAAGCAGTATTTCATCGAGAAAGGTCAGCACCGACGATATCTTGTCGGATACGACTTCGGTCGGATGAAAATGCCCCGTGTCCAGGCAGAGCAACAACTTATTCTCCAGAGCGTAGCCCAGATAGAACTCATGTGAACCGACAACGTAGCTTTCCGAGCCTATGCCGAAGAGTTTCGCTTCAACCGCATCCAGCAAGTGGGCCTTGTCCATAGACTGGGCAAATATCTCATCGAGTGATCTCTTGAGCCGCTCGCGGGGTCCTTTGCGATCGGCCGGGATGTCCTTGTAGCCGTCTGCGATCCACAGGTTTGTCACGCACGGCGTGCCGAGTTCGGCGCCCATCGCGGCTCCAATCTCGCGGCAGACTATCCCGTGATTGACCCAGAACCTGCGTATGTCTTCATCGGCACTGGCTAATGTAAAGCCGCTCTCGGCCTTCGGATGTGAGAAGAAGGTGCCGTTGAAATCCATGCCGATGCCGGCTGCCTTGGCCCAGTCGATCCACGCGGCGAAATGCTCAGACTGAAGCTCATCGCGCTGCACCTTACCGCCGGTCTCGGCGTAACTGGCGTGCAGATTGAGCCGATGTCTGCCCGGCAGAAGGCTCATCACCTTGTCCACATCGGCCCGCAGCTCATCGGCCGTACGGGCCTTGCCGGGATATGCACCTGTCGCCATTATCCCCCCGCCTGTCAGACCCTCGCCGCTCTCGAAGCCCCCCACGTCATCGCCCTGCCAGCAGTGCAGCGATATCGCGATTTCAGCCAGACGCTCGGTCGCCCTGTCGCTGTCTACGCCCAGCTCGGCATAGCGCTGCCGCGCCGCCTCATACGCCTTCTCGATCCTTTCCGAACTGCTCATGTTCAAAAGCTTTCCTATAACTACTACCAAGTTTCCGTTTCTTCTGTGCCTTCACCCAATGTCATTCCGACCGCAGTGACGCACAGCATCACGTAGCGGAGGAATCTGGTCTCGAACGGAGAAATCCATACGATTGCCAGCAAGATTCGTCGACTACGCTGTGCTTCGCTCGGAATGACATTCTCACATTTCTAACCATGAAAGAGTGCTATGCATCTCCATACATTTCCAGAAGTTTTTGTTCGGCCTGTTTTGTCCACAACCCTTCGTCGAGGCACGCGGCAACTTCGGGCATCTTCTCGGCCATCTCTTCGAGCCGCACCAATCCCAGGTCTCGGCAGGCCGGATAGACGATGATCTTGCCGGCTATCGACCGGTTCTCGACGGCGCGAATTCCCTCGACAGCACCCTCGAATCCGGAAACGGCGGCGACGCTCACATTTGTATCGAGCCGGCCGGATTCGGCCTTGGCCAGCATCTGTTTCATGTCGTCCAGAGTCGAGCCGCTGGTCCCGATGAAATACAGCTTCTTTTCAATGTAAGCATCCAGGTCTATCTCACCGCAGACGGTCGCTGGTATACCTGCAAAGATGTTGATCAGACCCCCCTCAGCGGCGCTGTGCACACAAGCAGCGACCAGCGCAGGAACGGGCGCCATAATCGCAGCGTAATCGAACACATCGGGAATCTTCTGCTTCGTCGGATTATACGGCCGGTACTCGACGCCGTTCTTGGCGGCCAGAGGTGCGGCGATTTTCGTCAGCGCCGCCAATCTGCCGTCGTCAAGGTCGCTGCCAAAAACACTGACTGCCTCGACGCCCTGACAAATATTGCGTATCACGTGCATCATCCCCATCGGACCGCCTGCGCCTATGACATTGATCTTGTCACCGGGCCGAATCTCATCGGTATCGGGGATTGTCTCCATCGATTCGGCCGGGTCCGAACCGGTGGTACCAATTATGCGGATACCGCCGTAGTGGACTCGGCCGACCATACTGACAACGTCACGGCCGAATCTTCCTCCGCAAAGAACAATATTCAGCAGACCGTTGAGGGCAACTTTCGCAAATAGCGATTCGGCAATCTCCGGGGCCGAACCAAAGTAGATCACGTCGTCGTAGCCTGCATCGGAGAGCTCTGCAACGCTTGTGGCTTTCTTTACCGGGACGGTTAACCCGGAAGGTTCCGGCGACTGCGAGATCCAGGTTATCTGAGCCGGCGCGCCGTAACGGTCAAACAGATTGTCGAGCCGACCTTCGGCCACTTCGGTTTCGGCAACGACGAGCATCTGTCCGCCCGCCTTCAGCGTTGTTCGCTCAGTGGAGACATAGGCGTCCTCGACGCATGCCCAGGGTTCGACCAGCGCAACAGCCGAGCCGGAGAGCTCCTCGCTGGCGGCCAGGAGCATCGACTCGCCCTCGGGGGAGGTTATGATTCTCTTGTCCATCAGCACAAACTCGGCCAGGGCGCCTTCGAAGTTGTAGCCAAGCGCGCCGTTGGAGGTTGCGGTTCGGACCCAGCGATAATCCGTCTGGACGAGGAATCGCTGGCCCGGCGCAAAATCCTCCACACCCGGACCGACCGCTTCGATCCTCACCACCGCTTCATGGCCGGGCACCGTTGCAGCCTCGCCCGGAACGTAGCTGGGGATCTCTTTGAGTATATCCAGGTCGATTCCGGATAACACCTCGCTCTTGCGAACGTGCGAGGAGAACTGCTTGAGCAACTTGAGGTCGGAAAAACAAAGCCCGACTGCCTCTACGCGGCAGAGAATCTGATGTGGGCCCGGCACGGGGACATCTTTGGTCTTGTTCAAAATAAGCTCGTCCGGCGCTACTAACTGAACCGCATACTGTGTCTTTGGCAAGTCTGTCATAAATCAATCCTTCGCGCTGCGGAAGGTCACGCCCTTATCTTGTCCAATATTTCCCGGGCCGTCACGTCATCACTCAAACCGCTGAGATCATCCTCTTTGCCTGGCTGCAACGAACCTCCAAGCTCCTCGAAGAAATCATTCTTGTCCGCGACGCTGCCGAAACTCTTGGCCGCCCACTCGCCAGTGTATCCCAGGCCGGATTCTCGTTGAAGCACCGAATGGGCATACACAATGTGCGCACCTTTGAGGAACACCGGCGCCAAAGCCTTGAGCTCCTCGCTCTGGAAGTCGTCGACAAATTTCTGCCCTGGACTGTTCATCTCGGTCCCCATCACGACGGGCAGATGCCGCCTCTCGGCCACCTCCACCACGTGGTAAAGATTATCGAGTTTCACATCCGAAGAGCCCGGCGTGTAATTTCGATCCGGGATAACGTTGATCGCCGCCGCTCCGGTGCTCATGGCTACGTCGAGCAATCGCTCGATCTGCTGTTCGCCGTCGCTCGTTCCATCGAGCCACGTATGGACGGGGATTCCGCCTGAGGCAAGTATGAAACTGTTCGTATCGGCCATGCGGGGGAAAGAGCCTTGATCGGGCTTGACATAACCAACCCCGCCGCGTTTCATCGTCCTGGCGCGAATCGCGTCGAGAAGGTCCCTGCTCTCGGGCATCTGGCAGGCCGTCAGCTCCACACCTAATTTCTCAGACCAGAAATCGGCCGCTTTGTCGGCATCGGCCAGGACCTCCATAGCTTTACGGGCATACGCCAGGCACATGTGCCGCTCCGTGGCGTTACCAGACGGCGTAAGCACGCGCACGTCACGCTCGTAGTCGAGTTCGACCGGGCGCAGATGCTCGTTCACCCTGGCCATCAGGTCCTGATTTCTCCCCTGGGCCGTTTCGCGAAGTGACGCGAGGAAGCCCTGCTGGTCAGAAGGCACCGTCGCCGAGGGAAATCCCACACCCATGTGATATGAAATGCCCGGCTCGCCTGGCGAGTTTATGACCTTATCTGCGAATTCAGGTACGAAGACGCGCGATTCCAGTCCTGCCAAGCCCTTGAGGCCCAGAAGTCTGCAGGCGTATAGAAACTCCTCCAGGGCGTCGAGCACATCGAAATCTACCACTCCTGCGACGGCCAGTCCTCTCTCGCGCGCCAGCCAGGCAAATTTGCTGGGAGAATACCCGTAGGTGTTGTAGGAAAAGAACGTATGGCAGTGAATGTTGACATCAGTGCCGGGCTCGGGCAAATCGACCTGCCCGGCCGCGACCTTTTTAGAAAGCTCCAAAAGGGCCGCTCTTCTTTGGCCCCCATCAAAACTATCCAGCTTGCGTTCGAGCTCTTCAATCAAGATATCCAGATCCTTTTCACTTTTGCCTTTTTACTTCTTACTTTTTGTTTTCTCATATTGTTGCCGCCAGAGTGAAGTCTCCTGAGGCTGGTACTCTTTGAGCTCGAACGAATTGCGAACGATCTTTCTGGCCTCAGCCAGCGATTTTATCTGCCCAGTCGCTATGGCCTGCATAAGGATGTTGCCGCTGGCGGTGGCCTCGATCGGACCGGTGACTACCTTCTTGCCAAGGGCGTTGGCCGTGAACTCACAGAGCAGCTCATTCTGTATGCCGCCGCCGACGATGTGCAGCACCTCAACCGTTTTTCCGGTGACGTCCTCGATCGCCTCCATTCTTGAACGATACTTCAGAGCAAGATTCTCCAGTATCGATCTGACCATCTGGCCCTTGTCTTCGATTGGCTCCTGGCCCGTCCTAATGAGGTAGTCATTTATCCGCATGGGCATATCGCCCGGAGCAAGAAAGCTGCCGTCATCGACATCGATACGACGGGCAAACGGCTCAGCCTTTTGAGCCAGCGCGGCCATCTGGGCATAGGACAGATCGGTCCCCTCGGATTGCCATTGTCTTCGGCACTCCTGGACCGGCCACAACCCCATTATGTTCTTCAGGAGCCTGATAGTCTTTTCGACCCCGCCCTCGTTGGTAAATTCGTATTGAAACGTCTTTTCGTTGACAATCGCCCGGGGAATCTCGACACCCATCAGGCTCCAGGTACCTGATGAAAGATAGGCCCAGTTGGCATCACCGGCGGCAGGCACCGCGGCAACGGCCGAAGCCGTGTCGTGCGAGCCAACGGCAATCACGGGTATCGTACCACAGAGCAGTTCACTTTGGATTTCATCACTCAAACAACCTACAACCGTTCCGGGATCGATAATCTTCGGCATAATGTCAGTGGGCAAGGAAAGCCCATCAAGGACTGCCTTCGACCACTGACCGGTCCTCATGTCCATGAACTGCGAGGTGCTCGCCAGGCTGTATTCAGCGAAGATCTCCCCACACAGGAAATATGTGAACAGATCGCCCACAAAGACCAGGTGCGCCGCCTTGGCCAGGGCCTGCGAATTATTCAAACGCATTGCCAGCAGTTGATACACGCTGTTGAGCACCATGAACTGGATGCCCGTGTTGTCGTAGATCGCACGTTTGCCCATCATCTCGAATGCTTTTTCCCGCATCCCTTGGGTTTGGCTGTCACGATAATGATAGGGATTCTCGAGCAATTTGCCGTCGGCGTCCAGCAGGCCAAAATCGACCCCCCAGCTATCGATGCCGATACCCCACACTCGGCCACCAGCGGCCTTCGCCGCCTGGCCGATACCGGTCTTTATTTCAGAAAGCAATCGATGGAAATCCCACCGCAGGGTGCCCTTCTCTTCAACGGGTCCGTTGCCGAAACGATGAACCTCCTCCAGAACGAGCCTATCAGCCGAAACCGAACCGAGCATCACCCTGCCGCTCTCGGCACCAAGGTCAACCGCAATGTATCGTTCCACTTGCTCCATGGGTAGCTCCTTATGCACGGCCATTCAATCCCAGAAAAAACGACTTTATACTCCAGATAGTCTGCCATTGCAAATTGAAAAAGCCTCGGCGCAGACAGAGACTGCCAAGTCTTCAGCGGGATCATTGGGAATCAGGGCCCTCTCAGAGGCGCCGGCTTGCTCAATTTGGCTGGAAGCGGACCTTTGCCTGACCGATCAGATAGAAACTTCCAGTGATGCAGATCAGGTCTTCCTTGCTGACGGCGCTCTTGGCAAGCTGCAACGCCTGACCCAGACTGCTGGCGGTCTGGCACATCTTGCCGCAGATCTCCGTGTAAATCTCGGCCAGTTCATCCGGGGGCACTGCTTTAGCAGAATTGCTGCGGGTGAAGACCACCTTGTCCGCCCCGTATTGGAGCCTTTCAAGCATGCCTTGGACGTCTTTGTCACAGTTGCATCCGAAGATGACCACCATCGAGTCGTAAGGAATGTTCTGGCCTATAGCATGGATCAGGGCCTTGATGCTCGCAGCATTATGGGCACCGTCGATCATTATCCGTGGATCGTCCCAGATCATCTCCATTCGCCCCGCCAGCGAGACCTTGCTGAGCCCCAGACTGGTCTTATCATTGTCTATCTTGTAGCCGACCGTCTTGAGCTTATCCAGCATAGCCAGTGCCAGGCCGCAGTTGATCGCCTGATGTTTGCCGTGTAAAGGCACCCGTACATGCTCAAATCTGCTGGTCGGTGTCGTCAGGCAAATTCTCGTATGCGGGCCCTCCTCCTGCGACGTCTCAAATCGATGCGAGAAATCAATATCGTTGCCCGTCACGCTCAGCGGGGCCTCAGCAGCAACAGCCTGTGATCTCAATACCCGCATCGCAGCCGGCTCCTGCTGGACAGTAACAACCGGCACACCGCGTTTAAAGATCCCCGCCTTCTCTTCGGCGATGCTGTCAATAGTCCGCCCAAGCTGATGCTGGTGGTCTATGCTCAAGCTCGTTATGCCGACCACCTGGGGTTTGATAACGTTTGTGCTGTCCAATTTGCCGCCCAAACCGGTCTCGATCACGGCGATGTCGACCGACTTGTCGGCAAAATGCATAAATGCCAGAGCGGTCATAATCTCGAAGAAGGTTGGAGCGTCCGTTTTGGATATCTTCTCAACTGGGCCGTGAATGCGGTTCAGCAGCTCGCGCATTTCCGCATCGCTGACCATTTGGGAATCAACCGTGATCCGCTCATGAAGGTGTACCACGTGAGGCGATGTATACAACCCAACGCTGTATCCATTCGCTTCAAGCATCTTGCCCAACATTGTAGCGGTAGAGCCCTTGCCTTTTGTGCCGGCGATATGGACTGTACGAATCTTGCTTTGTGGATTGCCCAACAACGAGAGCAGCTTCTTCATCCTGGCTAGGTTAAACGTCGTAACATTATAGCGCAGACGCTTCTCCTTCTCGTAGTCAGTCCTCTCATACAAGTACTTCATTGCCTGCTGATAGCTTCTAAAAGCTTTCTTGCTCTTGACACTGGCAACCTTGGTGGAGGATCTCTTTGTTCGTTTCTTTCCGGTTGTTCTCAATGCTATTGCCACCAAAAAGCCAGATTATAGCACTATCAGAAGCATCGGTCAACGCATCATTTAGGAAAAAAGCCGGCCAATCACCGGACAATGACACCCAATATATTACTGGTACAGCAGTTACGAGAAAGATAACGAGTACAATTATGTTCAAATAACAGACCTTATTATCAACATGAATGAATACATATTCATGTATACTTATATTAGGGCCCCTGCAGCTACTGCAAGTTGCGCCACTTGCGGTTTTCGCTGTTTCCGGGTGGCTAATCTCAGTTCTTCCGCTTATAATCACCAATATGGGTACTACAACGCCAGAAACGGCTTTTTCGATAGTCAAACGAGCCGCCATTTTCGTCATAGATGGCGTCAACCATCTTTTCTGGCCCGCCGTGTGCGTAAATTGCCGCGAAACTATTTCCGAAACGGACAAGAATCTCTGTGGACATTGCTGGGATCAACTACTGTCCTGCGCCAGCGGTGATTATTGCCGGCGCTGCGGCCGGGATGCCAGTGTGTTTGGCCTGCTTGGAGGCAGATGTCCGGACTGCCAGGGCAAAGAAATACATTTCGACCGCATTGCGCGATCGGGCGTCTACAGCCAAAGCCTGCAGCAGATGATATTGGCATTCAAGAGCAGCAGGACCGAACTCGACTCGGTTCTGAGTCTGCTGGCCAATTCCGCGCTGGAAGGGAGCGATTTCTTCAGCGAGATAGAACTCTTGGTCCCAGTTCCGCTGCACTGGTCCAGGCGGTTGGGACGGGGCTACAATCAATCACAACTCTTGGCCCGAAAGCTCAAGCATCCCAGGGCCAGGATCAGCACGGATCTCGTCCGAGTGCGCCGAACGAAGGCACAGCCTGCAATGGCAAGCCCCACGGCGCGGGCAAGAAACGTCGCCGGCGCTTTCGCGGTCCGCCGCAGACACAACTTCACAGGCCGCAGGATTTGCCTGGTAGATGACATCAAAACGACCGGAGCGACGCTGAACGAGTGTGCAAAGGTATTGAAACACGCCGGCGCATCCAGGGTATTCGCCCTGGTCCTGGCTGTGGCTGGCCAGAACGTGAACTAACGCGCATAGAGAGTATGGAAAGAACCACGATAATGCTCAAAACAAGACAATTGGTTGCTACAAAGGTGATGGTCTTGCTCATCACGGGTTTGGCATCGGGCAATACCATCGATTCCGACTGGCTCGTCACGCAAATCAAAGAACCGGTAAGGATCGAAAAAAAGCTCGCCGACAAAGAGATTGTCCTGGGCAACACCCTTATCAGCCGGACATTTCGCCTGCTGCCAAATGCGGCGACCGTTGCGTATGACAACCTGATGACGGGTCAATCGATTATTCGCGGAATAAAGCCTGAGGCGATAGTCGAACTCGACGGCCACACGTACGAAGTGGGCGGGCTTCAGGGACAGGTCGAATATGGATATCTGCTTGCCAGTCAAGTTGACTCTTTCACAGCCAATGCCGATGCCTTTGTGTTCAGGCGTTATGAGACCGGCGGTACAAAAGAACGCTTTGGATGGAAACGCAAGCGCTACTCGGGCCGGTCAATCTGGCCCCCACCTGGAAAATCGCTAACATTGCACTTCGAACCGCCTGCCGGCAGGCTCAACGGTTTGAGACTGTCAATCCACTATGAGATGTATCAGGGTATCCCACTGCTGGCGAAATGGCTGAAAATCTCCAACGGCACGGGCAAGCCGGTCAGGTTGAAGACCTTCACCAGCGAGATTCTCGCAGCGGTGGAGTACGAGTCACTGGTGGGAGAACCCCGTAGGTGGGAGTATCCAAACATCCACGTTGAAAGCGACTACGCCTTTCACGGGGACGATTCGAAGAACGCCAATAAGACGGCGCATTGGCTGGCCGATCCGCAGTACGGCACACAGGTCAACTACAGGCGGCAGACACCGGTCATGTTGGAAGTTCGTCCACCGCTCGGTCCGGATTTGGCGATTGAACCGGGCTCAAAGTTCGAATCCTTCAGAACGTACGAGCTGATCTTCGACAGCACCGAGCGCGAGCGCAAGGGTCTGTCGCTGCGGCGCATGTACAGGACAATTGCACCGTGGAGCACGGAGAATCCGATAATAATGCACGTCCGGCAAGCTGATCCAGAATCCGTCCGGTTGGCAATCGATCAATGCGCAGAGGTCGGCTTCGAGATGGTCATAATGACCTTCGGCAGCGGCTTCAACATGGAAAACATCAAGTCTGACTACGTAGCGCAGATGAAGGAATTGGTCGATTACGCCCACAGCAAGAACATCGAGCTTGGGGGCTATTCGCTTTTGGCCAGCCGCAGGATAAGCGACGAGCACGATGTAATCAATCCACAAACGGACAAACCGGGCGGAGCAATTTTCGGCAACTCGCCCTGCCTTGGCAGCCAATGGGGCATCGACTATTTCGAGAACATAACGACCTTCATCACACGGACCGGACTGGATCTGCTCGAACATGACGGCTCCTATCCAGGCGACGTCTGCGCTTCTAAAAGCCATCCTGGCCACCACGGACTCGGCGACTCGCAGTGGAAGCAGTGGAAGAAGATCAGCGATTTCTACAAGTGGTGCCGCGGCCGCGGCGTCTACTTGAACGTCCCTGACTGGTATTTTCTTTCCGGCTCGAATAAGAGCGGCATGGGTTACCGCGAGGTCAACTGGTCGCTGCCGCGCGAAAGGCAGATTATCCTCGGCAGGCAGAACATATTCGACGGCACCTGGAAGAAGACACCGAGCATGGGCTGGATGTTTGTTCCGCTGGTCCAATACCACGGCGGCGGAGCGGCGGCGACGCTCGAGCCGCTGTCCGAACATCTCGACGCCTACGGAGCGCACCTGGCACAGAATTTCGGCTCGGGCGTTCAGGCATGCTACCGAGGCCCGCGCCTGTACGATACCGAGCAAACGAAGGCTCTCGTCAAGAAGTGGGTGGATTTCTACAAAGAATACCGTGACATACTGGATTCCGACATCATTCACGTGCGCAGGCCCGACGGGCGCGACATCGACTGCATTCTCCACGTCAATCCGCAACTGAAACGCAAGGGCCTTGCGATGGTATGCAACCCTCTGGACCGGCGCGTCAAAAAGCAACTGAAGCTGCCTCTTTACTACACGGGACTCGCCCAAACCGCAAGAATCTGCGAGCAGCACGGCCCGTATAAGGAGTATCGACTTGACCGGGAATACAACGTTGAGATCACGATCGATATCGCTGCAAACGGCGTTACGTGGTTCGTGATCGAGTAGTGATTCGAAGACCTCTCCGTCGGCCCGCCGTCAGGGCTTGGGCAACGAGCCTTTGACACGGCTGATCTTTTCGCCGGATTGCTCGCCCGTTCCGACACTGAGGTCTATTTGCATCCGGCTGGGCTCGATTTCCGCGACCCATTGAGGCCGAGAGCTTTCATTCGGAGGCAGTCTCAGCACCGACCTGACGGCGGTTTTCCATTTGGCCTGTGGCTGCGGAGGCACGAATCGCCG
>Ga0209536_100004955_pt1 | contig 20916 bp, 16 predicted proteins | sample DeeMarSeWOR28_12_FD_187461 | JGI IMG/M metagenome (GOLD analysis project Ga0209536, IMG submission 187461) | Marine sediment microbial communities from White Oak River estuary, North Carolina - WOR-2-8_12 (SPAdes) (version 2) | ecosystem: Environmental > Aquatic > Marine > Intertidal zone >... | reverse complement strand
TAAATCGAGCTTTGAGTTTCTATGGCAGATATCGTTGGCCTTTGAATAAATTTATGCATTGGAGATGGCGACGAAGAGCAGGACTTTTTTAGACCATGGAACCGCGCGTTAAAAGGTTCGCACTTATTTGTTGGCGGGCCCGCGGGGATTTGAACCCCGGACCTTTAGCTTTCACCAATTTTTTAGCTTTAGGAGGTTCAGCCAATATAGTCTACTGCTCTGTCCATGCTGAGCCACGGGCCCAATTTTGCTAATATATACTCTAATAACTTTCTTTTTCGTTGGATAATTTCTGAATAATATCATCTAAACTTAGTTCAGAAAGAATGTTTCGTGCGCTCAACCTAACGCACTTATTTCATCTACTAATTTATCTACCTTCTTTTCATATTGGAGAGGTATACCCTGTGCAAGAAATGTAGGTATTAAATCGATCGGATGTATTTTATTTAATGTGTTAATTATTTCCAGTTGTTTTAATTCACCTTCATAAGTCATTTCATATCCGCTTTTTGCTTCAATGGTAGTAGTTCCATAAATTAGCATTTTATCAAGAATTTTAGATGTAATTGCTAATTGTTCTTCAAAAGAAGTCTCCGCTGTAAGTTTAAGTGATTTATTCATCCCCCCACCTTGTTCTTTTATTTCAAGATATGTAATTCCAAGGACAGCCATTTTTTCAAGCTCGTCTTCACGAGTGCCAGCAAATACAAGATGTACATGTGGATCAATGAGTCCTGGTGTGACTAACTTACCCTTTGCATCGATTATTTTACACCCTTTTTGGATCTGAGGCAAAATCTCTCGTGTTGATCCAACAGCAACAATTTTTCCTTTTTCAACTGCAACTGCTCCATTAGCTATTATCCCAAGATCTCGCATTTCTTCCCCGGTTTTGGGTTTATTCTTCCCCCCTTTTAGAGTTATTAACTCATTTGCATTTATAATAACAAATTCAGCCTCGATCATTCTTTTATTCACCCATTTAAGTTATTTTCAAACGTCAAGATATCTTTTTCTTTCCCATTCATGAACAAAAACACTGAATGCTCTCCACTCAGATTTTTTAATCTCTAAATACTTGGTGAAGAATTTACTTCCCATCTGTTCGTGTAAAAAATTGTTTTTAGCAAGTTCAGATAGAGCTTCTCCTAGATTTCCAGGTAATATTTCAATAGCATGTTGAGAACGTTCTTTTGGATTCATTTCATAAATATTTTCTTCAATTGGTGGAGGAGGATCAAGTTTATCAATAATTCCAGATAATCCGGCGGCCAATAAAGCAGCATAAGCAATATAAAAATTGCACGATCCATCAGTTGGGCGATATTCTAGTCGTGCAGATTTCTTCTTTCCTGGAGGGATCCTAATAAGAGTTGAACGATTATAATTTGCCCAAGAAATGTATACAGGGGCTTCCCAACCTGGAACAAGTCGCTTATAGGAATTAACAGAAGGATTGGTAAATCCTACAAGTGCTTTTGCGTGTTTTAAAATACCTGCCATAAAATTCAGGGCAAGAGGACTCAAACCAGAAGGCCCATTTGGATCAACAAACAAATTTTGATTTTTAGCGTTGTCTCTTAGATTGATATGTGTGTGTAATCCAGCTCCATACTCGCCATGAAATGGTTTAGGCATAAATGACGCAATAAGTCCTTTTCTGGAAGCCATTAATTTGATGATGAATTTGATTAAATAGATCATATCAGCCATTTTTATTGCATCATCATAGGGAAGGTTAAACTCACTTTTTCCGTGGGGAACTTCATGATGATGTTTTTCAACGAGAATTCCTATTTTTCTTAACGTTTTTGTAATTTCTAATCTTAAGTCCGCTCCTTGGTCTGCAGGAGGGGAAGCTAGATATCCCGCATCATCAATTAAAATTAGTTGTCCATTTTCACCTTTCTTAAATAGAAAGAATTCTATTTCACTAGAAGCAGAGCAAGATACAGAGGAGCCAAGAATTTTTTGTACACTTCTAGTTACCTTTTTTATTATAAATCGCGGATCTAGTTCAAAAGGGGTGTCAGATTCAGGTTCATATAAATCACAGATTACACGTGCGATTCTATGTGGATAAAGGTCAGGAGGCAGTAAAATAAAACTAGATAAATCAGGAACTAACTTAATATCACTTTTACTGACATCTACTACCCCAAGAGATGAACCATCAGTATGAATTCCCTCTTGAATAACCTTGGGAAATTCCTCAGAAGGAATCCATAGAGTATGAAGAATTCCTGTAATATCAGTAAATTGTAACGCCATTTCTTCAATTTTTTCTGATTGAATGAGCTGTAAAACGTCTGATAAGTTCATTTACAACATATCCTATAATTCAATTATCTAAAGAGGAGATTCTTTAAACAGTTTTCAAGTTTGTTTCTAAAGAGAGTATAAGTTATAGTGGAAAACAAAAATCAAAAAACTATTCATTTTGAACAGAATTGAAAAAAATACTCTTCATGAGTGTAAGTTAAAGTTTAAAATTAGTAGAGTTAAATAGGGATTAAAATTGGATCATATAGATCTCATAAATTTGTTAATTCAACATTCAAAAGAATTAGAATCCTATATTATATCCAAACGCCGTTATTTTCATATGCATCCCGAAATAGCATTTGAGGAAACTTCTACAGCCAGCTATATAGAAAAAGAATTACAAATAATTGGATATAATACGATTCGAGCAGCAAAAACTGGTGTTATTGCTACTATCCCAGGTTTAAAAGGTAAAAAGACTGTTGCTCTTAGAGCAGACATGGATGCACTTAATATTAAAGAAGAAACAAATGTTGATTTTCAGAGTAAGTTTATTGGTAAAATGCATGCTTGTGGTCACGATGCGCATTCTGCGATGCTCTTAGGAGCAGCAAAAATTATTATAGAAAATAAAAATTATCTGATAGAACCAATTAAATTAATCTTCCAACCTGGAGAAGAGGGGGGTGCAGGAGCTAAATATATAATAGAGGAAGGACATCTTAAAGATGTTAATTACATATTTGGACTTCACATGTGGCATGATCTACCCTCAGGAGTCATTGGTACAAGAGCTGGACCAGTATTCGCCTCTTCAGATCGATTTTTTATTAAAATTATAGGAAAAGGAGGTCATGTGGCTAATCCTCATCAAACCATTGACCCAACAGCTGTTTTAAATGATATCTATGCATCACTACAAAAAATAATAAGTCGAGAAGTTAACCCATTTGAACCTGTTATCCTTGCACTTCCAAAATTTGGAGGGAGTGAAGCTCATAACATTATTCCGTCAGAAGCTTTTCTTCAAGGCACCCTACGAACCCTTAATCCTGATTTAAGAGAATATATCAGAAATAGAATTTCCGAAATTGTAGTAGGTTATAGTAAAGCTTGGCGTTGTAAGGGAATAGTAACTTTTGATCCATTAGCTTATCCTGCAGTTGTTAATACAGCAGATATAGTAGATAAATGTTTAATTATCCTTCAACCCTTGAATAATATACAAATAATGGATCAAAGTATGGTTGGTGAGGATTTTGCATTTTACTTGGAACAGATTCCAGGGGTATTCTTTACCTTAGGAAATTATAACAAACAAAAGGGAATTATTTATCCTCATCATCACCCTCAATTCCAAGTAGATGAAACAGTATTATGGAAAGGAAGTGCATTATTTTCAATCTTAGCGTTTTACCCCCGTTGGGACGTGTTAAATAAATTAAACGAAATTTAAAATGCTCTGGTTTTGATTAAAGCTGAAACCTTCTTTATATCGGAAGATAATTCACGATCAGACTCTAGGACAGGGATTACTTTTCGCAAAATGTTGAAATCTTCACGTAAGGGAGGAGCTAATTCATTTTTTATACCTGCCAAGTCTATAGCTTGGCACACACATAGTAATTCAATTGCAAGTATTATCTCAAGATGTTCAATAATCTGACGGGTTTGTGCAGCTGCAATCGATCCCATACTAACATGATCTTCCTGATTTGCTGATACAGGAATAGAATCTACAGATGCTGGACTCGCAAGATGTTTGTTCTCGGATACTAATGACGCTGCACTATATTGTGCAATCATGAAACCTGAATTTAATCCACTGTCAGGAGTAAGAAAAGCAGGTAATCCACTCAGAGTTGGATTCAAAAGGTGTTCAGTCCTTCTTTCAGAGATATTTCCAATTTCTGCTAAAGCAATTCCTAAAAAGTCCATTGCTAAGGCAACAGGTTGTCCATGAAAATTTCCTCCGGAATAAATTTCGTTAGGCGAAAAAATTAAAGGATTATCTGTAGAGGAATTCATCTCAATCTCAATGACTTTTCTTACATATTCAAGAGTATCAAGAGAAGCACCATGTACAGCTGGAGCACAACGTAATGAATAGCAATCTTGACGCCCAACATTACGATGCACCAAACGACTGCCTTCTAGAAGGTCACGAAGTGATTGAGCAATAAAGATTTGTCCAGGGTGGGGCCGTGCCTCATGAATAAGGGGATTTAATGAGTCAATATTAGCTCTATGAACTTCCATGCTGAGAGCGACAGCAATATTAGATATTTTTAATAGATATTCACTATCATAAATAGCGAGAGCTGCAATTGAAGTCATAGCCTGAGTACCATTCAGTAAAGCTAATCCTTCTTTTGCTATGAGCGTAACAGGCTCCAAATTAGCTTCTTCTAGTGCCTTAATGCTAGTAAGACGTTGTTTTTTATACATAACCTCGCCTTCACCAATTAATGCGGCGGTTAAATGAGCAAGTGGAGCTAAATCCCCACTAGCTCCTAAACTACCTTTTGAAGGAACAATAGGAGTAATTCCTTTATTAAGAAGCTCAAGTAATAGATTCACAGTAGTTAATCGAATACCTGAATTACCTCGTGCAAATTTGTTCGCTTGAAGAAGCATCATTCCACGGACAATCTCTTCGGGGTATTCTATTCCAACTCCAGCGGAATGACTTCTTACGAGATTTAATTGCAATCTCTCAGAATCTGAGCTTGATATTGCAACATCTTGTAAAAAACCGAACCCAGTAGTAACACCATAAACACGACGCTGTTCGGATAAAATACCTTGAACAATTTGAGAAGAATAATTAATCTTTTCAATAGATTGAGTTGCTATTTCAACTCTATAAAAACGACGAGTAACATTCACAAGATCTTGAATTGTAAGAGAACTGCCATCTAATGTAATTCTAGGTCTTTCCATGAGATTTCACATTTGATGAATCTAAATAAAGATGTAATCAATTATATTTGATATTAAATCTCAAAGAATAAAAGGAGAATAAAAATAGAATTCATTCTATCTTATTCATATTATAGATAAAAGACTAGAAAAATAATTCGGAAAATGGGCGGAAAAATAATAAAAGAAAAAAAGGCTTGTAATTCCATTTTCCTTGCTTGATGGTTTAAAAGAAGTATAAATAGCCCTAAAACTAGCTCTTATCGCCCCTAAAATAGGGGGAGTGCTGATATCTGGGCCAAAAGGTACAGGGAAAAGTACATTCGTACGGTCATTAACCAGTATCCTACCAAACATAATTAATACCTCCGACTGTTGTTTTAAATGTAATCTAAGAAAAGTTAAAGAAATGTGTTAGATTATTTGCAAAGAATGAAGAATGATCTGGAAGAGCTCCCCCAAAATACTAAAAAAGGCCGAAACGACTACTACCTTTTTATTTGAAACCTAACTTATATTTTTATTATCCATTATTACCCCGGTAGGCTGCGTTTACATTCATCCATTATATAAAATTATTATTAAGACAGTTCAGGATAGGTGCTAAAGTATTTTCAAGTTTATTGATTCTAATGGAGGATATAATACTATTCCTGTTCTTTCTTTGACCAAACTAATGATTTCTTGATAAAGCGCACGATAGTCCATTTCTAGTTGCTTAGTTCTACCAGGGAGAATGATTTCATTCTGGATAGCAATCTCTTCAGCTCTTTTATATCCAGCGGATGCATGACGTAAAACAGCAGACATTGGATCCCATGTCAGAACACGGAAGATTTTTTCCTGAGAAATGGGGGTTCCATCCGCTACACATACTTGACCAGCATGAAGAGAGTAACCCACGCCTACACCGCCTCCACCATGGTAACTTGTCCATGTTGCTCCACACATAGTATTTCCTAGAAGATTAAGGACTGCATAATCACCAATAGCATCAGAACCATCCAGCATGCCTTCAGTTTCCCGATATGGACTAGCAACAGATCCTCCATCTAGATGATCACGACCTATAATAACTGGAGCTTTCAAAATACCATCAGCATATAACTTATTCAATAACATACCGAAAGCAGCTCTTCCCTTATAACCAGCCCAAAAAACTCTGGCAGGAAGTCCAGATTCGAATGGGATATATTTTGAAGCTAGATCAATCCAATTTATTAACATAGGGTCATCATGAAACAACATTTTAGCATATTCATCAGTTAATTGAATATCCTCGGGATCATTAGAAAGAGCAGCCCATCGAAAGGGTCCTTTTCCTTCACAAAATAAAGGACGAATATATAATGGAACAAAACCTTTGAAATCAAACGCATTTTTCACACCCGCCTGATATGCATGAGCTCTTATATTATTTCCATAATCGAAGGTTTCTGCTCCTCTCTCTTTTAAGATCAACATCAATTTTACATGTTGAGCAACTGTTTCAAAAGATTTTTGTTTGTATTTCCTTGGGTCAGTTTTTCGTAATACAATTGCTTCAGTATAATTCATTCCACTTGGAACATAACCATATAGCATATCATGTGCTGATGTTTGATCAGTTAAGACATGAGGAGTAATTTGATGATCTACAAGATATCCTAATAGGTCAACAGCATTACACAAAATCCCTATAGATTGTGATTCACCTTTTTCTGCAAAATTCTGTGCTAAATCTACTCCTTCAGGTATTGAGTCTGTTTTCACATCTAAATAAGGAGTTCCTTTATCTCTTCCTTCATTGTACATCCTATCTAAATTTTCAGGATTAATTTCAGCCACTAGTGCGATTTTTCCAGCCATTTTAATCGCTAAGGGTTGTGCCCCACTCATCAATCCCAATCCTGCAGTAACAATTAATTTCTGCTCAAAAGAGGAAAACTTTTGATAATGCTGATGTGATTCAGCAGCTTTTATCGCTGCCATTATGGTCTCATAAGTTCCCTGTATGATACCCTGTAAACCTATGAATATCCAACTACCTGCTGTCATTTGACCATAAACAGTCAATCCTGCATCAACCATTTCTTGAAATGATTGAGTCCAATTAGGAACGATAATTGAATTGGTAATAACACAGCGGGGAGCAAATGGATGGGTAAGCATCTTTCCATAAGGTAGTCCAGACTGCATAAACAAAGTTTCATTAGGATTAAGTGATATAATTAGCTCAATTGAGTCGTAAAAGGCCTTCCAGTTCCGTAAGGCCTTTCCACTCCCACCATAAATGAAAAGATGTTCCCAATCTTTACCATTATGGAGATTTGATATAATAGCCCTAATTATAGCCTCAGTTTGCCAACCAGCCTTTGTAGAGGGAACTAAAGCCTTTTCGCCAGAAGGAAGGGGGGGAATTTTTTCAGGTTTAAGATCCATTCGTAATAATATATTTTCAGAAAGTTTAATTCTCCCTTCTTGAATTTCTTGTAGACGAGTTTTTTCCATAGACGCCATCCCTAATAAATATCGTTATGATAGCAAAATAAACCTATTAAGAATCTAATGGAGCAGAAAATATCCAAAAAGTTGGTTTCTGCTGATCAGAAATAAATTAATCCTGAACGGCCACTTGAGAGGATTGAATAATATGTTGAATTGCTATGAGACGATTCTTTAAATTTTTTTTGAGAAAATTATTTTCAATCTAGCAAACTAGAATCTAATCCAAACATTATCGTTAAAGACTTTTTATGACATAAAAACGTCTATACTACAGATAGATAATTAGAAATAGTAAAACTAGACAATAATAATCCATTAAGAGGGTTTTTGAAGCTCAGATACTAATATATCTCGAATAACCATCTGAATAGGTTGTATTATGCGTTGAACTGGTTGGGGACGGTTTTTAGGATTCCATTCACCACGACTCCATGCTTCTTTTAAGGCATTTAAGGCATCTAAACAACTAACCTCAAAAGTGCTGGCAAAAGTATCCCTTAATTTATCAGAAACCCCCGCTTCAATCATTAAACGTCCTACATCAGCAGCAGAGATTCGTGTACTGGCAGGAAGATCCATTTTATTCAACATAATCGCCATTTTGACCTCACGACTGTACAATTTGTCACCAAGAATCTCAAATAATTCCTTTAGGCTTACTTTATTTTCCTCCCATCGCGCTTTTTCAGAATCTATCACTACAATCATACCATGAAGCCCATTGATAACAATCTTTCGCATAGATTTGAACCGATCTTGGCCAGGAGTAGTGAATAGATGATATTTAAACCCTTTACCTCCAGTTCCAAGGCCGAAAGTTGCTTGATCAAAGCCAATAGTACGCTCTGTTGCCTTATCTTCGAGTTTCAAGAAATTATAGACGGATTCAGGATCCTCTTTCTTTTTTATGGCATGAAATAAACTTAACGCAGTGGTTTTACCCGCTAAAGTTGGTCCCCAGAAAACAATCTTAATACCTTGCTGCGATTCTTCAAAGACTAATTCTTCTTGACTCAATGATGAAAAACAACCCTTAGACTAAATAGGACAGAGACAGGTAAGGAAGGATGATCCTAGACGAACCAAGCTGTGAAAACAAATGGTTCATTTGACATGAGAACATGATCATACCATCGTAAAATGTAAGACCCTATAATTTAAAAAGGCTATTCTAATAAAGACTTATTTTCCATGATCACAGAAACAACTTTATTATTAGTATATCAGATCTATTAACTAATACTGTATGAAAAAAGGGGATAGTCTTATTATTTAATCCAAATTTGTATCAGGTTAATTTAATTTCTTTTCAAACGAAAAATTCCAGTATTATTAACTAATAATATTAAATTTAACTAAACATACATTCTAATTCATAACAGAAGCATATCATTATTCAACTTGAACACATCTAAATAAAATTTCTAATATAGTATGGATCTAATCAATAGAGATCGTTCTAAGGGAATCGTAGTTTTTTTATTTTTCCAAAGATTTTTCAAAAATTGTTAATATTATGTCGTTTAGAAGATTTTCTCTTCTTTGAAAGTGAAAATGAAAAATCTAAATTAGGAAATAATTAATTATTTGCTGGGAATTTCTTGATTTAGAGAGAAGAAAGGAATTTAGCTATGTCTTATTTATATGATTTAATTGCAATATCTCCGCACCCCGATGATGCTGAGATTGGATGTGGAGGTACATTAGCATTACTTTCAAAAAAAGGTTTTCGTGTAGGTATCATAGATTTAACAGATGGGGAACCAACTCCGTTCAATGAAAGTCCAGAAATTCGAATAAAGGAAGCAAATGAATCTGCCCGCATTTTAGGGGTGGATCGATTTCTTTTAGACCTTCCCAACCGTGTTCTCTTGGATAATATTGATTCTCGGATGAAATTAGCAAGTTTTTTCCGTGAGAAAAGACCACGAATTGTAGTAGGGATGATCGGAATGACCCCTAAAGGATCCCCTGACCATTATCAAAGCCAATTGATTTTTGATAGTGCTATCTTTTATAGTCGTCTTTCCAAATGGGAAAAACAGTTCGATGGCTTAGAACCATGGCGTATTGAAGAGTCATTTTATTATTATACGGCACGAGAGCAAGTTCCAACTAATCTACCGTTTCAGTTTATTGTAGATATATCAAATTTCTTTGAAATAAAGAAAAAAGCTCTTCTTGAATATAAATCTCAGTTTAAAGCTCATCCTAGTTATAATCCACCAATAATTGATTGGATCGAGGGAATGGGACGATATTATGGGGCACTTGTAGGATGTAAGTATGGTGAAGTTTTCTTTGGAAGTAAAATACTGCAAATGAACTTTTTCGAACACTTATTAACTAAATAAGAATAATGACTTATGAAGGACTTAAATTAATTCATCTTACCGACTAATCTATGCAACATTAGGCTCAAATAACCCCCCAAAGACCTAATTCTTAAAAATTGCGATCTTTGGAGATAGAAGATACCTAATTTTTTTTTCTCAAGCTTTAAGGTTCTCTCCAAATCTATCTGACAAATTAAGTCATAATTATTCTCTTTCGTAGGATTGAGCAATTTTTGCGGCAAACAAAGCATATTCTAAAAATTCTTGGGGTTTCATTCGTTCAATTGAGTCTTTAAGTGCAATCAAAATATGGCTACTATCGCTTTCTGAGGAAAATGCAGATGTTGATAGACATTTGGAGTAAAAAATAGCGGAATTTTGATATTCACCGAGTTCATAAAGCCCATCAGCTAGAGTTTGGTACTCCTCGACAGGTTTGATCTGTTTTTCTGAAGTCAAACTGTCTAAAAGGTCAGCGTAGTGTTTTAATGCTAATATAGCACACCTTAAACCTTCAATTACGGCGTGTTTTGCCAAACGATCACATATTCTAACCCGTAGATTTCTGATCAGCTCTTTATGTTCGGGATTAATGGTAGGATTAGAAACAAGCTGTTCATTAATTCGCCAATACTGTGGTACTTCATAACCTTGAATTGGATCAGCGATATGTTGGAGGATACGTGATTTGATCCCATAATCTGATAAATCTTTTATCTCTGTATCATTACCAATTAACGCTTGAATCCCTAATTCACGGAATTTTGAGCTATAGAAGGTTTTAAAATAGCTATAAAAGTCAAAATTTTCAGGATATATTTCCTTAAAGTAATTGAGTACCTTTTTCTGAAATTGAGGATAATCAGAAGGATTCATTAATTGAAAAAGCTGAATCTTAGACTGGTGTGCAATAACGATTGAAATGACTTTTCCTTGAGCGCCATCGGTTTCTACTTTTAGAATGCAGGTTCCTGAAGGAAGGGAAACTGGGATGTTCACTTCTTTCATAAAAAATGGTAAATTTAATTCTTTCTTTGCTATCCATGGTTCAGCTAATATGTTACTGAAAATCCAGAGTTCAGGTTGCTCCGAAATCTCGAATAAACTCTTTCTTGACCTTTTTCTAGACAATATATCACTTTCCCACAGGTAATAATTCTTATACACTATTAGTATTACAAATTAGTTAGCGCGAAAAGTAAAGTGCGTACTTCCAGCTAAAGTTATGAATAGTCACTTTTTGAGTAAAGAACATTCATTAACTGCATTACTAGATAATCGTTTTAGTTCTAATGGTTTTATCTAACCTTTCCCATAATCAGGGATAAATTCATTCAATTTATTGTTTGGGTTTTGACCAAATAATCTTGTTCAAATTTACTTGATAAAACCTTCCTCTTAAAGTTTTTAAATTTCCTAAAACAGAGTAACAGAAGCATTATCGACGGACTTGTACAGCTATTCCTCTTTTAAAATCTAACATTTCTTGAGCAGATAAAGCACTGGTACCAAAATTCAAAAATACATCATTTTTATCAACAATTAACACTTCTTCACCAGGTCGTATTGTTGGATCTGCATCAGTAACAAATTTAGCCAACATATCTTTATTATTAAGAATAAATGGAATTGATTCTTCCGCAGCTATGACACGTCTGTTTGGATATTTAATATTATTATGTAATCGCTTGGCAAAGGATGAAGAGGGAATAATTGAAAAATCTTGTGCTCTAAAAGTTCCTAATAAGCCTTCTTTATCGAAAAATCGTCTTAAAATTCCTGTTTTCCGTGATCGTTCAATTTTTAACGTTTGTTTATCAATTAATTTATGGGTCCCTACTCCAAAATGATAATCTAAAATTGCACATAAATTATTGAGGTCATAAGCTTTTTTTTGTTTTTTGCCATCAAAACTCTGAAAAGATGCAAATTCTTCGAGTTTTAAATTGACGGATGGATGGATTAAAATTTCCTGAAATCTATTAGTATATTCCTTTAAAAAGTTCTTAATAAATTGAATTATTTCATGTGAAAAAGGTAATGGAATACGTTCGTGTTGGACTAATGGATAAACACCCTTTAGTTCATCAGGAACTATTCCAAATATAGGAGAGATACGAATAACTTGATAAGAGTCTGAGGATGGTAAATTCTGGAAATCTTGTCCGATTAGAAGAGTTGAACTCCAGATATAAAACCGTTCCATTATACGGTCCTGATATCGTAGTAATAACGGCTGGTTTACCAATGAGGGATGGGTTATAAGTAATGCTCGTGATTTAGAAATTGGATCATACGGTTCTATAAATCTAGAAGTTTCTAGAGAGAATAAAAAGTCAATTAATCTAGCTAATGAAGGATGATTCATGACACGAGAAACTACCAGTTCATACAATCTGCCTTCTAATATTGCTTGCTTAATTCGTCGAATCTCTTCAAAACTTACATTTAAATTATGTTTAGCTAAATGAATGGTTCTTTCCTCTTGGTTCATATCTTTTAATTCTTTCACTGTATAAGATTGACAGATCTCACAGGAACAAGGAAAATATTGAAGATTTTCGAGATAACTAGTACCAAAAACAGTTATGTAACGGTTTTTTTGAGCATACAAAATATACGCTGCAGAATCGAACATGTCTACCCCTAAGAAAGTAGCTACAGCAAAAATCATAGGATGACCAGCCCCGAAGAGATGGATCGGTCTATTGAAAGGTAAATTTTGTTTAGCGGTGAGAACCATCTTAAAAACACTTTCATAATCATAACGTTCCATTAATGGGACAACCGATCCGATAGGATGTATAGAAAAATTCATTTCGCGCATCTTCAAACATGATTTTTTAACTAAATCAAGATATAACCCTCCCTGAATAGGACCGGCCCAAATGGTTGACCCTCGTGGGTCACGATGTTGAATATGTTCTTCAGCTCTATTAAGAGTGATATTCAAAGCTTCTAGATATTCATCATGGGTTCCACCTTTTGTTGGAGAATCAAGAAAAACTCCTAAATCACTTCCTATCTGTTCTTGAAACTTTGTAACTTCTATATTTGTAATATCAACTTCCCCATATTCCATTAATTGAAAAGCTCCCGAATCTGTCATTAAAGGCCCAGAATACCCTAAATATTTGTGTAAACCTTGTTTTAAAGCTTTTTGACGGTTTTCAAAGTCACGATAGAGTAGATAAGCATTAGTAATAAAAGCTTCGGCCCCAGATTTAAGTAACTCCGAGGGAGGAATTAATTGGCGGTTAGGATTCAATACTGGTAACAAACTTGGAGTTATTATCTTCCCATGAGGGGTGTTAAGGGTACCGATTCTTGCGAGTCCGTCCTTTTTACGAATTGAGAACACATTATTCACTCATAATTAATATTTATCGATTTATACAAAAAAATAAATTTTCATTGATTTAATAATTCCATTAGAGAGGCTTTTAATATTGATTCTAAGGTTTTATGCTCAATTTAGAATAATTTCCTCTGAAAATAATGGGTTGAAGGAAAGAAAATAAATTAGCATGAAAAATATTGTCAAATAATTCTTTAATCATCTAAATTCAAAACTGTTGATTTTAAAATGTCAATTAAAGAAATTCTAGAATTGAATGAACCTTTCATTCACTCGGAGCTTTTGAAAAGAGGCATTTCAACGAATACAAAAGCTCTTGAAAAGCTTGTAGATCAAGGCACTCTTCAAAGGAAAAAAATTGGTAGAATGAACATTTATTGGAAAAAAGAGCCCATAATGGAAAAATACCCAAGAGGGGAAGTATCTCTCATAAAGCAGTTAGAATTGGAGAATCGTGAACTAAAGCAAGAATTACAGGCTGAAAGAGAAAAAGTTAGAAAACTTTCAATCCAAGATGGCATTGACGATCCATGGAAGGAAGCTACGATGGCTATGGCACGAATTTTAAGTGAACAAAGACAAATTTCCCTAAAAGAAGTCCTCGAATATTTTAATGCCCCAATAGAGTTAGACATTGACTATTAACCTATTACTTTTGAACAACTTCGCGATCTTTTTCTTTCTGAACATTTGTTAAGTCAGAAGGTTCACTTACGACTATAGGGGTCTTTTCACTTTCATTAACTAGTTCTACAGCATCTAAAACTGATTTAAACACCAAATGTAAATCTTTGACTTTTATCTCGTGCTCTTCTTCAACAAATTCATCTGGGAGTTGAATTTCAGCCCAAATTTCTGAAGAGGAAAACCCTGTGAAAAAAGGCGACACATGAAGAGTTGATTCAATGATTTCTGGTTTCTTTAAATTTAAATTCTCAAATCGCAATTCAATATTATCTCTATCAATATCTATTACTATTTCTAAGCCATAAGCTTCTGCTAATGCCTCAGAAATCGAACGGAACATTTTTATACTATGAATACTGGTTTCTTGAGCATTAACCAGACATAAATCTAATTTAGGCCAAAGTAAGAAGAGTTGATCACGAATTAGATGAGTATCAATTAATTGATCACTTCCCATTGGCAAAACTTCCCTTCCTTTGATCAGGGTCCGTTTTAAGAAATCAGATGCAGTTTGACGAGTAGTGGAATGCTTATCTTGAATTATTTTCCAGTAATCATCAATATAAATATAGACATCAGGACTTAAAGGTTCGCTTTCTTGGAAAGATCGCATTAAACCCTTTATACGCTGAGAATAACAAAAAAGCGGCATATTCTTTTTCGTTTCGCGAGAAAGTAATAGGACATCTAAATAACGGCGTTCTGTACATTTTGGACGAAGCATATTCACTACTTTATTATTTTGACATTTATTAAGGCAAAATTCCCTTCGATCCCGAATCATTTCACTCCAGAGTGTTATGCCTGAGACAAGATTCAGTGTAGCCATAGCTGCTTTGGGTGCTTCTCTTTCAGTCCACTTCATTTACCAAACCGCTTTTTCAACATCCAATGAATAATAAACAATGAATCTCATAAAAATCTTACCAAATTTCGTGTCCTAAGAAATAGAAATTCTAAGGAGAGAAGAAAGTCGGTATTATTATTTTTTCAGATCTTTATGGTCAACCTATGATTCATTTCAGAATTCTTTAGATGAAATCTTGAAGTAACAAAGCTTTTTCATTAGCATATCCTTTCCAAAGAGAAATCTAGGTTTTAATTCAAATTTAACGTTTTTAACTCCATCTAACCTCTGGAACAACGTAATGAAGGGAGATTCCTTTTTACTTTGTCAAGAGAGGATTTTGAACAAATAATTGTGAAAATAATGTAAAGATTTTATTGAATGAAAAAAATATGTCAAGGTATATTAATATACATTGAGGTATACAACTTTATTCTAGATTTAATGAACTAGATCGACTTGAAACTTCTGTTATTAATAAAAACCGCAAGGTATAAGTAGGCTTTTTAGTCAAAATATCATCTGTTTATCACAATATATTTTGGAGGTTAAAGCTATTCCACGAGGAGATAAGTATCAAACGGATCCGAAGATGTTAGAAATTCTCCTCAGTGCCCATAAACCTCTTTCAATTTCAGAGTTAGGAAAACTTAGTAATTTGGGGCGTAATAGAGCAAGGGGATTTGCGGATCGCATTATTTTAGGTAAAGCAGGAGTACCAACTCCCCCAGGAGTTAAGGTTATAGATATTTTAATGTCCCGCCTTAATTCAACTCACCATTATCGGTTTATAGGTATACAAAGTGAAAATTATTGGGAAATCTGGTTAGAATCTGCTTATAAAGAGGGGTATCGAATTTCTCGTGATCATTTTGGGATTTTTCCAAATTATGAAATTGATCCTGAAATCCTCATGACATTTCGGCAAAATCTCCCACGTATCTCAATCGAGGCAAAATCTCGTAATCTTACATCCTCCCAATTCATGAAAGAGATGTTTGATTATATTCTTCATCCAAATTTTGAGAAGGGAAGATCTCTTTTGAATATCATTGCATCTGCAGCCCAAAATCCAGATAACTTAGAAGAAAGAAAGATTGCAATTTCATTTTTATCGCGAGCAGGATTTTTTGAAAAGAAATCTGGATCTATAAAGGAGGGTGCTTAATTGTCTGAAGAAAAGAAATATCTTTCATCTGTTTTAGAGACAATTGAAAACATTGGAGAAGGAAATGAAACTATTTTAGATGCCTTAAGTAAGATTTCCCTGAATCTTGAAGCTGAATATGATTCCATCCAATTAAAATCCAAAGAGAGATATGAAATATCCTTTTTGGGCTTAAGTGATGATATTCTAGATCAATTCAATAAGATTGACTTGGATCTATCAGAAATTCGAGAACAAAGACCACATTTTCAACCTCCAAAAGGTCATCTGGCAAGTTTTGATCTTAATAACGGTGATATTCTTTCCCAACTTGGTTCATTAATCCGACCCTGTCATATCTGTGGAAAAGGAGTTCTTAAAGATGAATTGATCAATGAAATTTGCTTTGAATGTCATAATAAACAGGAACTCATAAAAGATAAACAACATCTTATTGATCCTTTGACTGATGAAAAATTAGCACCTCTTTTATTACGAATTAATGAACTGGAGAATGAGGTAAGAGATCTCCAATCAAAACTCAGTCAAACAACTCTAGGATCATTAAGTAGACCTTTACCTCCTCCTATTCCAGTAAATGTAAATAATCCTCCCCCCTCTCCCCCTTCTTTACCTCCTTTAAATAACAATGAAGTATCAGATCCAATTTTTTTAGATTTCTCTACCATGAGTTTAGGGGAATTAAAAGAGCTATCTTCAGATGTTTTACAACAGTTTTCTATCTCTCAACGTAATCTCTATAATAACCGATTAAAAGAACTGCAAAATATTGAAAGAATGAGTCCAGAACAACGTGAAGCTTATTATTTAGAATTGGAAATGGAGAAAAACCAGCGTTCTACCCTTGAAGATTTTAAGAATACTATAAAGAACTTGGAAGAATTAGGAAATCCACTGTTTTTAAAGATGAAAGAAAGAGCAGAAGGTTCAGCTATTTCTGGTCAAGGAACATTTGGTAATTTTAACATTAAGAAAATATTTACCGCTTGTTTTTCGTGTGGAGCTACAAATGAGGTTCTGGAAAACGAATCCGCTGTCTGTCAAAACTGTAATACACCCTTGAATCTTCGATGAGTCTAATACTACCTCTTTTATCATTGCTGTATGAAAATTCTTTTTAACTCATTTGTGAATTTATGCTCCGATTGTTTCAGGAGAGGTGCATTATATGGTAAATCTTGAAGATTATTCAATTAAAAGAGAATTTAAAGGGATTACTGTTTTATTACGCTCAGCACGAATGCAGGACAAAAAACTAGTTTGGGAGGGATATAAAAATGCACCGGAAGAATTCTATCAATATATTCCACCTGTATCTAAAGCTCTTGTTGATCAATGGTACCCAAAGGATAAGGGATTAGATTTCACAAGTGTATTGCCTCTTAACGCTTTAAAAATTAATGATTCGGGAGCTGTTTCTGCATTTATTGGCAATGTCTCATTAGTTTTTGAACATATGGTTAGAATGGCTCATGTAGCGATGATGGGACTAGCTGTCCTGCCCCCATATCAGAACATTGGGATAGGTACTTTTTTGATACAGCAAGCAGTAAAAATAGCTATTTCAATGCCAAATTTAAAAAAAATAGAACTTCAAGTATGCGCTAGGAATATCGTTGCACGTCATGTGTATTCGAAGTGTGGTTTTACAGATGAGGGAGTCCATAAAAAACGATGGTTTTATCCTAATGGCGAATTTGACGATCTCATTTCAATGGGTCTGATTCTCCCAAATGATAAGTAAAATAATTTAACTTGGTTATTTTTTTCTTGAAAAAAATAAAAAACTCATTGGGGTCGAAAAATTTGATCAGGAGGGGTAGTTTCTATCACTATACTACTAGAAAGATTCCAAGATTCAATCATTCCTCCCCAGATCGGTTTAATTTCTGCTCTAGGTCTTAAATATGCACAAACCCAATCGTAGGGAGGAATCATGACATGACAAGATAGTTCTAACTCCCATGTTTCACTTTTAAACAAATAATGTTCAACAATAAGTAAACCAGCATCATTACATGAAATTTCCCAAAGAGTGGTAGTATTTATCTTGAAATGAGTTTTATTTTGAGCAAAATAGGTGATAAAAGGAGCTAGTTTCTCATAAGCTTGTGGTTGCTCAGAATCACCCCAATCCCAAACATTTAGAATAGCAGTATCAGATGTTTTCCCAATGGTAACTCTCAATTGTATAGTTTGGTCGATATGGGAATGAGCAGGAAAAAGGAAAATTTCAAGAACTGAAGGAGTCATTTGGGACCAGATTTTAGATTCATATTCAATCGAAACATTCGTTGAAATGATAATTTCAGGAATTTTTTGTGGGAATTTGCTTGAAATATTTACTATAAACCACGCAAAATTTTCAGGACAGGAATTTATGCTCTTTGTTACTATATTAACGGTGATAGAGTCAGTATTGGTATTATTCATCAATATATATCCAATTAAGAAACTACTAAGAAGAATAAACCCTACTATAATGATTCCAACTCGCATAATGCTTTTTGACATGAAATAATAACCTTCTAGAGCAATTTCATTAAGTAATCCTTGACAAAATCAAAGATTAAAATGTATCATTAAAGGCAAGCAGGTTCATTGTAATTTTAAATTAAAGAATTTTTTATCAGAAAAAAAAATGACTTATCTCTTCCCTTAACCTCATCCACACTTTGAATATCCACATACGCGACAAAGAACACAGCCTTCACCATATTCGACAATATTTCCACATTCTGGGCACTCAGGACGAAGTCCAGAGGTAGTATGTGTAAGATAAACTGTTTCAAGTGAATTTTTCACCTTAGTTGGATTCATGGTATTTATATCAGACTCTTTTGGCTTTCCATTTCCATTCTGGCTAAATTGAAAAAGAAATTTCTCTATCCCTTTGGCAACTGCATCAGCACAAGACAAAATAGGGCCCTCAGAGCTAAATGTAGGTGAGGGACAACGAATAGAACGTAATTGTTCAACGATTTCCATGGGTTCAATACGACTTCTTAAAGCAAGAGATACTAGGCGTCCGATTGCCTCAACATGCGATGCTACACAGCCCCCTGATTTTCCTAATGAAAGAAATATCTCAGTAAGTCCTTCCTCGTCTTCATTGATAGTTAGAAAGAGATTTGTACCACAGCCGACACGTACCCTTTCTGTTACGCCTCGTGTTATATCTGGTCTGTACCGAGGTGTTTTACGAATTGATGAGGTGGTTTCGTCAAGTTTTGAATCGGGAGCTATCTCTGCTTTAATTTCATTAGTTCCTTTTTTTGATAATACATCATAAGTTCGTGACCCAGAACGATAAACTGTAAGTCCTTTACATCCTAGTTCATAAGCTAACATATAAGCTCGACCGATCTCCTCTTTAGTGGCTGATTCAGGAAAATTGATTGTCTTGCTCACCGCATTATCAACACCTGAGGTTTGGAAGGCAGCTTGCATACGAACATGCCATTCAGGAGAAATATCATGTGCGGTAACAAATATCTTTCGAATTTTTACTGGAATTTCCTCAAAAGAACTCAGTGAACCAGTTTTTGCTATCATTCCCACGAGAGATTTTGAATGAAATCCATAATGTTTTGCAATTTGGACAAAAAATGGATACCCCTCAACTAGTATATCATCATCTAAGACACGTCGTTCATAGGTTAACATGAATAAAGGTTCGATTCCACTGGAACATCCAGCGATTATTGATAAAGTCCCAGTCGGAGCCAGAGTTGTAAGAGTAGCGTTACGCATCATAGGATATTTTTCGCTCAAAGTACTTCCGTCGAAAGTTGGAAATGAACCACGCTCTTCAGCTAGTTGCATCGATTCTTCAATAGCAGCTGTATGAATAAACTGCATAATCTCCTGAGCAGTCTTAAGACCCTGCTCTGAATTATAGGGAATACCTAATTTGATCAAAAGATCAGCAAATCCCATCACACCAAGACCAATCTTTCGATTCGACTTTGTCATTTCTTCAATAATTGAAAGAGGAAAGTTAGAGACATCAATGACATTATCTAAGAATCTAACCGAGAGCTGAACTGTTTCCTTTAATTTAGCATAATCAATGGTAAATTGAAACGGTCTATTCTCTACAATTTGAACCATATGGCTCAGATTGACTGACCCTAAATTGCACGACTCGAATGGAAGCAGAGGCTGTTCGCCACAAGGATTTGTCGCCTCTATTTGGCCAATATGAGGTGTAGGATTCGCTGCATTGATCCGATCTAAGAATATAATTCCAGGTTCTCCATTAGAGTGAGCCATGTCTATTATTTTGTCAAAAACAGCTTTTGCTTGTAATTTTCCAACAATACTGCTATCTCGAGGATTAATCAAAGGGTATTCTTGTTCCTTTAGGACTGCTTCCATGAACTTTTCCGTTATTCCTACTGAAATATTGAAATTATTTAAGGAGGTCAGATCCTTTTTAGATTCAATAAATGCAAGTATATCAGGATGATCCACTTTCAATATTCCCATGTTGGCTCCACGTCTTCGTCCTCCTTGTTTAATTATTTCCGTAGCAGAGTTAAATACTGTCATAAACGAAAGTGGTCCGCTTGCAACTCCTCCTGTAGTTTGTACCTTGTCGTTAACTGGTCGTAATTGTGAAAAAGAAAAGCCTGTACCTCCACCTGACTTATGAATTATCGCAGCGTTTTTAACAGCATTAAATATCGAGTCCATGTTATCTTCAATAGGTAAAACAAAACAAGCAGATAATTGGTTCATTTCGGTCCCTGCATTCATCAAAGTTGGAGAATTAGGGAGAAAATCTAAATTTACCATGAGCTGATAAAATTGTTCTTCAAATTCTTGGGGATCTTTTCCA
>Ga0209536_100004954_pt1 | contig 20916 bp, 18 predicted proteins | sample DeeMarSeWOR28_12_FD_187461 | JGI IMG/M metagenome (GOLD analysis project Ga0209536, IMG submission 187461) | Marine sediment microbial communities from White Oak River estuary, North Carolina - WOR-2-8_12 (SPAdes) (version 2) | ecosystem: Environmental > Aquatic > Marine > Intertidal zone >... | reverse complement strand
GTTGCGCAAGGCGTGCTGTTGTTAATTCCAAAGGGTGCGCAATAGGCATCCGCACCAGGGGAGATTGACGATGAAATCACGGCTACTTCACTTTGCCACCGTGCTGCTGGGCTTCGCCGCCATTTCCGGCACTATGGCCGACGACACCGACATCTATGTCAACAACCTGCCATCGGGCACCGAGCCGATGATCATGTTTGCGATCGACTACCGGTCCAGCCTGTTCTCGACGTTCGACGGCTGCACCGGCACTTTCGCTACCACGGATGATGTGGCCAGCGAGTGTGGGTGGGACAGCACATTCACCTCTTACCTCACCGAAGACGATCTCGACGACGGCAAGATTCAGTTCTTCGAAGTGTTGCGCGCGGGTCTGCGCCAGGTGCTCGAGCCGGTGTACGGGGTCAAGATCGGCCTGATGCTGAATCACAACAACTCCTGCACCAACAACGAATTCGACGGTTTCTCAACAACAGGTTGCAGTAACGGCGGCTATATTCTGCAGGGTTTCCAGCTGTTGCAAGCCGGTGATGATACCGTCAGAAACGCCTTCCACGACAAGCTCGCCGCGATTCCAGTGCCGCAAGGCAACTACGCGCACCCCTGGCAGGGCAAGGAACTCTACTTTGAGTTCTTCCGTTATCTGACCGGACAAGGGATCTATAACGGTCATCTGGGCTACAACGACTTCGGCGACACCGATGCTGACACCAATTTGGACGGTCCAGACCCCATCCCGCCCTCGCCCATGGTCTGGGACGCCAGCATTGAGTCGGACGGCGACTATATCTCGCCGCTTCTCAACGCCGAGGCGTGCGCCAAGATCTTTGTGGTCAACTTCCTGTTCAACGTCTCACAACAGGAAGGCGAATCCGACGAAGCCATCATCGCAGACAAGGACCAAGGCGGCACCGGGAATCCGAACCTGTTCGATGGCAACGCGGACAAGTTCGATACCATGATCGACTTCCTGTACAGCACGGACTTGGCGGACGGCAGCTTCGGCACCGCCCCTGAGCTGGCTGGCGTGCAGAACGTCACCTCATACTTCCTGGTCGATGCTGTGGTCAACAAGCACACCGGCTACGCGGATTCCGGCGGCACTCAGGACGCCATCGAGATCGGCAGCGATCCGGAGGAGCTCGTGCGCACCCTGCGCAATGTGTTGAACCAAATTCTGAGCGTCAGCACGACCTTCGTCTCCGCTTCCATACCGGTCAACGTCTTCAACCGCTCCGAGGTGCTGGACAGCGTGTTCCTCGCCATCTTCGAAGCCGACGAGGATGGCTACCCCTTTTGGTCGGGCAACCTGAAAAAGCTGCAGCTGCTGTACAAAGAGAATCTGGGCACGACTATCGTCGCGGACAAGAATGGCAACAACGCGTTCGCGGCTGACGGTCGCATCAACACAACGGCACTGACCTTCTGGACCGACGCGAACGCCGCTGACGTACAGAACACCATCGACGAGACGGATGAAGTCGGCTTTGACGGGCGCAGTGTCATGCGCGGCGGCGCCGGCCAGCAAATCATCGGCGTCAATGACGTCGGCGATCCGGGTACGGCCAACGGCGACGGCACCCGCAAGCTGTACACGGAGCCCGACGACTTGGCTAACGGACGTCTGGCCCTCGACGCCGATGCGACAACTGCCGCGCTGCTGTGGTCGAATCTCAACGCCGACGGCGAAATCTCCTCGAGCAGCCTTGGTCTCGGTATCGCGAACGCGAGCACCTGGTCAGACTTCACGACCTACGACGATGCCGCGAACGCCGATCCGGCCGTTGACGACGACGAGACTGCTGTCAAATTGCTGAAGTGGATCCGCGGTATCGACGTCAACAACGAAGACGGCGACGTTGATGGCAATGGCGACCCGCTGACCACTGACCCACGTCCTTGGTTGCTCGGTGATCCGATTCACTCGCGCCCGCTGCCCATCAACTATGGTGTGCGCACCGATGCATACAGCGAGGCACACCCTGACATCCGGGTGCTGATGGGCACCAACCAGGGCTTCCTGCACATGTTCCGCAACAATGAATCCGACGGAACGGAAAGCGGCGAGGAGGTCTGGGCCTGGATGCCGCGCGAAACCATGGCGATTCAGAAGCGCCTCATGGACGACAACCCGAGTTTCCCGATTCACCCCTATGGGTTGGACGGCGCTCCGATCGCCTTGGTCATCGACGCCAACGCCGACGGCACCATCAAGGCGGACGACGACGACACAGCCTGGGTGTACCAAGGCATGCGCCGCGGCGGCAAGACCATGTTCGCGCTCGACATCACCAACCCCGACCTGCCTTCGTTCATGTGGAAGAAGAGCAAAACGAGTTCTGGCTTCGGTGAAATGGGGCTGACGTTCTCCACGCCCCGCACTGGCTTCATCAGTTACCACGACGGTACTGAGGTGCAGTACAACCAGCCGGTCGTCATCTTTGGCGGCGGCTACGACACGGACAAGGATGAGCGCGATCAGCAAGTCGGGGACGACGACGACGAAGGCCGCGCCATTTACATTGTTAACGCCGAGACCGGTGCACTGATCTGGAAGGCGGTCCACGGCGATCCCACGGAATCCGTGGACGGCGGCGCGACTTACAAGCATACGGGGCTCGATGACAGTATCCCGTCGGATATCACCGCCATCGACACCAATGGTGACCGTTTGATCGACCGTGGTTATGTGGGTGACACCGGCGGCAACATCTGGCGCCTCGATCTGGCGGGCACAAACCGCAGCAACTGGCGGATCACCAAGTTGGCCGCGCTTGGCAAGGATTCAAGTGGCGCCGGCGGCAGCAAACGCAACGATCGGCGCTTCTTCCATCGCCCCGACGTGGTCCAAAGCCGTGACGGTATCGGTGACTTCGATGCCGTCATCATCGGCTCGGGCGACCGCGCCAACCCGCTGGACAAGGATATCGGCAATACGTTGCCCGAGAACTGGCTGTACATGATCAAGGATCGCAACACCGTCAGCGGCGTGATTGCCGAGGGCACGACCGTGATCAACCACGGTGACCTCGCGGATCTGACCGATAACTGCAAGCAGGAAGTTGACGTGACCTGCACCGACGCCCAGAACACTGCCCTGGCGAAGGGCTGGCGCGTTCAGCTCGAGGGTAAAGCAAACCGTCCCGGCGAGAAGAGCCTGTCCACCCCACTGACGCTGGGCGGCGTGATCTTCTACACCACCTACATTCCGCCTGAGGTCACTGAAGACAACACCTCCTGTGGACCCAGTGAAGGCGATGGACGCCTGTATGCGCTGAAGTTGCAGGACGCAAGCGCGGCCATCAACTTCAATCAGGCCAACACCGTGACCCAGGACGGCGTGACCCACGAGCTCCAGGAAGAAGACCGCTATCAGGAGTTGGGCTCGGGTATTCCGCCGGAAGTTGTCTCGCTCGGCGATGACAAGGTGCTGCCGCCAGGCCAAAACCCGATTGAGGTGGATGTGCGCACACGCTGGCCGACGTACTGGTACCAGCTCGGCCTTTAACCGGAAGTGGAGGTAAGCAAGACCATGCAGCAGATTGGAGCAAGGCGCGTGCGACACCAGCGTGGCGTGACGCTCATCGAGTTGATTGTCACCATAGCGATTGTCGCCATCATCGCCGGTCTGGCCTTCCCGTCTTACGAACACTACACGCGCAAGACGAAGCGTTCGGTGGCGAAGACGGCACTGTTGGAAGTCAGAAGCCGGATGGAAAACTTCATGCTCAACAACAAGACGTACACGGATGACCTGACGGACCTCGGCTACGGTGCCAGTCCGTTCTACGTCGACAAACAGGGCAAGGCGGTGGCCCAAGCCGACAGCATCTACACGGTTGACGTTGACGCTGCCGATGCCACCAGCTACACCCTGTCAGCCACGCCGATCAACGCCCAGGCCAACGACACCGACTGTGCCGTATTCAGAGTGGACGAGCTGGGCCAGAAGACCGCCGAGGACTCAGGCGGCGACGCCGCTGGCAAGTGCTGGTAGTGCCCGCGGTTTCGGCCGCAATCCTCCTGAGAAGGCCCGCGTTGCGGGCCTTCTTTTTGGCTTGGCCGTGGCATTTTTCGCCGCAATGCAGCACAAATAACGCGTCCGGCAGCCACAAACCAAAAGCTGAAGTCGCGGGGCGCAAATGCCGATATAACGCGAAGGAATCGCCTGTCCGCGACGGGCCCGCAAAGGGAGGTGTTCTAGCGCGAATTCGACAACGAACAAGACCATCCGCGAGGACAACATGAACCACACCGCACTATTGACCTTCATACTCGCTGCCTCGATTTCGGTAGCCGACGCTGCCGGGATTCCCGAAGTCGAACCCAACCATCCCATCACGGCACCACAACGCCTGAGCGCAACCGGTGACACAGCCCGCGTTGACGCGTACCTGGGCAATGCCGCCAATGACGTGGATTTCTTTCGCATCTATGCCCAATCGGGCGACGTGCTGCGCATCGATATCGACGGCGGCATCGGCGGCGCCAAGAGCACTAACCTGCTCATGCTGATTTTGGATCAGGACCTGAAAGTCATCCGCTACAGCGAAGACGCTGACTCCCTGGATGAGGGCAGCATAAGCACGAAGGACCCGAGAATTGACGACTTCGTCGCACCCAAGACGGGCTTCTACTATGTAGGCGTCACGAACTGGCCGCGGTGGATACGCTCGGGCGGCGAGGTGGAGATGCCCGCATTGGTGCTCCCCGGCGACTACAGCCTCGAGGTCAGCGGCATGAGCTCACCGGTCAGGCAGGTGCCCATTGAGGTGAAGCCTGGGAACGACGATTGGGCTCCGATCAACCCCAAGAGTCGCGGCAAGACACCGGTGGCACTGCTCTCCACTGTCGACTTCAACGCCATGCTGGTCGACCAAAGCTCACTAACCTTTGGCGCCACCGGCACGGAAGACAGCTTGAGCCACTGCAATAAGCAGGGTCGCGACGTCAACGCCGATGGCCGCCCCGACTTGGTATGCCATTTCAACACCGAGAAGATGGGCTTTGTTCGTGGTGATACCGAAGGCAAGTTGCGCGGACGACTCATGACCACTAAGGGCGAGATCGAGGGCCGCGGATTCCTGAAAGTGGTGCCGGAGAAGAAGTAAGGCGCCCCCAGCGCGTGAGTTGGGCAGAATGGGCTCGCCTTGGCGGGCCCATTCTCTATTGCGCCACGCCAGCGTACGCACCGAAACCACAGGTGCCAAATGCGCGATGTAGACCGGGATACGTGGGCGGCGTATCTACCGCCGACAGGGCCGCTAGACAACTCCACAGCAGCAGCCAATGCCAAGCTTGGGTCAGACCGGCATGCGTGCTAGGTTGCACGCAGCAGAGAATAGGGATATCGATGAAAAAACTTGCGCTACTTGTCGTCGTGCTCGTCGCCATCCAGTATCGCGGCACCATCATGGGCTGGTTCAACCCGGTCGACGTGAGGGCGCTGCATCCTGGTCACGACGTCGTCCTATATGCTACATCCTGGTGTGGCTATTGCACCAAGACGCGTCAACTCCTGGACGAAAAGGGCGTGCCCTATTACGAGTACGATATTGAAAAATCGGCTGAGGGCAACGAGCAATATCGAATGTTGAACGGACACGGTGTGCCGCTGCTGGTTGTTGGCGACGAAATCATTCGGGGTTATCGCCCCAGAATGATTCTCAGCGCACTGGAAGACCTTTGAAACCTATATATCCAGTAACTAGTAGCTACTAACTAGTGCCTCGCACCTCGCACCTAGTACCTAGTACCTAGCACCTAGTAACTGACCAAAAAACAAAGGCGCGGGCCCAACGGACCCGCGCCTCTGCCGAGTCGAGCGAAGCTCGATTATTGAGGAGCGGTCTGTGTTACTCCATCAAAGGTCGCAACCATCGTGTCGCAATCCGGGAAGGTGATGGTCAGCACCACGTTGCCGCTACTGTCGGTCACCGAGACCGTACCAGAGCCGATGTTGCCGTTAGCACAGATGGTGATGCCGGTCGCGCTGATATCGACATAGCCGTACACAGAATTGACCACGCGGGCACTCACAGTGTAGCCGGAGGAATTATTACCGCTGACTTGGATATTCTCGACCCGGTAGCTGCGCCCACCCGCGACGTAGTTCTCGGAGTAGGTACACCCGCCGCCGCTTGCACTGAAGTCACATGACATGGTACCGGCCACGTCGTAGGTCTGACCGCCATAGCTCACGGTCATGTCATACGTGTAGTCGATGTGGTTGAAATTATCTGCCCACTCGAACAACGCCGTGCCATCTATCACGGTGCCGTCGAAGTTGCAGTTGCTGTAGGTCGCCGTACCGCTTCCGCTCGGGTTGGCGCTCTGCGTGCCGATGTCGTCACTCTGAAACACGTACGTGCCCCCGCCCGTGCACACCTGCGCGGAGAGATCCTGCGTAATGGCCATGGGCAATGTCGGTCCGCTGGCCTGCTCACGCAGCGCATCGGCACTCGCCTCCAACAGCGCACCAACCGCCTCCCGATCGCTCACGACTACCCCAAGCGGCGCCACAGAACTATTGATTGATTTCTTGGTGCCCTCGGCGGCGCCCACCGACATCTCGGCCGCGTTCTCATCGGTAATGGTGGCAGCGCTGGATGAATTGAACGATCCGCCACCGCCCGTGTCGCCATCACCGCCGCCACCGCCACCGCCGCAGGCGGCAAGCCCCATTGAACTCACCAACAATATTGACCAAACAAAGATCTTCTGCCGCATCATGATGCTGACTCCTAGGTTTAGTTTTGAGTTGTTCGTACTGGAATCGCGCGGGTCTGCCTTGTCCCGGGCAGTATTCTCCGGAGCACGATACTTAAGGTTATCGAGCTGAGATTGCAAGACCTTTAGGCCCGTGGTGTGCACCCGCGCACAGGTTGGACGCTAGATGTTGCAATGCAAAATCCGAACCGCTGCACACCTCTAGCGCTGCGGTATCGAATCAACTGAAATGCTTATGCCCTCAGCGAGCAGATCCGTGAGCGCCTCGACGGGCAGCGGGCGGCTGAACAAATAGCCCTGCATGACGTGACAGCCAAGTGACTGGAGAAAATCGCGCTGTTGCTCCGTCTCGACACCTTCGGCGATCAAATCCAGATGCAGGCTGTTGCCCAGGCTGATGACAGCACGTGCGATGGCGACGTCATCCTCGTCACCCGGGATGTCGAGCACGAATGAACGATCGACCTTGAGGGTGTCAATCGAGAACCGTCGCAGGTAGCTCAGTGAGGAGTAACCGGTACCGAAATCGTCGATCGCCAGCCGAATACCAAGATCGAACAGTGCTCCTAACAGGCGCTCAGTCTGCGTCCCATGGTGTAACAAAGTGCTTTCCGTGAGCTCCAACTCCAAGGCATCGCCGGGCAACTGGTACTTTCCGAGCAGCCGCTCAATGTAGTCGGCCAAATCTGGATCACCGAATTGACGACCCGATATATTGACGGAGAGACGCAAGCGAACCGCACACACGTCGCGCCAGAGGGCAAGTTGCTGACACGCGGTGTCCAGCACCCACTCGCCTACTGGTCTAATCAGCCCCGTATCCTCGAGCAGCGGTATGAATGCCGCCGGTGATACCAAACCACGCTCTGGATGCGACCAACGTAGCAGCGCTTCGACCCCGACGACCGTATCCGTTGTGGTATCCACCTGGGGCTGGTAGTAGAGAACAAACTCACGTTGCTCCAAGGCCCTGCGCAACTGGTTTTCCATGGTCAAGCGCTCAAACGCGCGGGCTGTCATTTCTGCCGAATAGAATTCGTAGCTGTTATGACCCAGATCCTTGGCCCGGTACATCGCAACGTCCGCATTCTTCAACAACGTCCCCGGATCTTCACCATCGCGCGGATAAAGACTGATCCCCACGCTTGCTGTGACATGCAAGGTGGTCTGCTCCAGTACAAATGGTGCTTCAATCGATGCCAATATCTTCTCGGTAAGTTTGTCGACGTCGTCATCATGCGCGAGATCATCGAGCATGATCACGAATTCGTCGCCGCCAAACCTAGCGACTGTATCGCGCCCCCGAAGCGAGCGCCGCAAGCGCCTCGACAACTCGATCAAAAGCCTGTCGCCGGCCTCGTGACCAAGTGTGTCGTTAATGTCTTTGAACCGATCGATGTCCATGAACAAAACGGCGATACTGCGCTCGTGCCAGCGGGCACGGTTGAGCGACTGATCCAGTCGATCCAGAAACAAATTCCGGTTGGGAAGGTCAGTGAGCACGTCATGTTGGGCGAGATAGCGTAGTCGCTTCTCGGTTTCCATCCGTTGAGTAATGTCCCGGCCCGTGGATACGAAGTGCGTTACTTGACCAGAGCCATCCTTGAGGGGGGTGATGGTCTGCTCTTCATAGAACACGCTTCCATCGCTGCGCCGATTAATGAATATGCCGCTGAACACGCGCCCCGACTTGAGGGTCGACCACATACGACGATAGAACTCCTCGGGCTGACGCCCCGATTTCAGGACCGCCGGCGTCTTGCCGCGCAGCGCCTCGAAACTGTAGCCGGTCATAGTCTCAAATGCCGGATTCGCGTGTTCGATGCGTCCGTTCGCGTCCGTCACCAATACGGCGTCGGCAGTCTGCTCCAATGCGCTCGAGAGCTTGGACCGTTCACTCTCAGCGATCATGCGCTCGGTGATGTCAGAAACGACCATAAACATGCATGGCATTGCATCAACCGTGACCACGTCGATCGAACCCAATACGTCGCGCACCGTCCCACTCTTGGTTCGAATCTTGATATCGAGATTGCGCAGCTTCCTTTCTTGTCGTAGCCGATCGACGACATGATCTCGGTGTACCGGATCAGCCCAAAGACCAAGCTCGAGCGCAGTGCGACCAACGACTTCCGCTGCCGGCCATCCCAGCAGGTGGGTAAATGCGTCGTTCACCATCAGGAAACGACCATCAGTGAGTCGGCTTATTGCCATTATCACGGGGCTGGCGGCGAAGAATTGCTTGAAGCGTTCCTCCGACTCAATCAGCCGTTGCTGAGCTTCACGCGACTCAGAAACGTCAGTGAGGGTACCCACGAAGCCAACAAGCTCGCCCCTGATGTCGGTGTGTCCGGTTGCCTGGCCCAACACCCAGGTGGCCGTACCGTCGGGGCGCTGAAAGCGGAACTCGCCGTGAAAGGGGCGCGATTCTTCTACCGCAGCCGACCATAGTGTTGCGACACGCTGGCGGTCATCCGGATGCACAGCGTTGAGCCAATCGGAGTTGCGTAGTTCGGACTCGGATAGTCCCGCGATTTCGCAAGCGCGACTATTGGCATACAGCCAATCGCCGTGTCGACCCGCGCGGAAAATCCCCACTGGAGAGATCTGTGCTAGGCGTTTGAGCTCAGCCTCCGCCTCCTGGGCGGAGTGCAGCAACTGACGACGCACTTCGCTGGCGCTCCACTCGCGCAGTGCCAAGAATACGAGCATGACCACAACGATGGGCAGCAAGTAGGCAACCAGCTCTGTGCTCAATCGGTCCCGCAACACCAGCATCGCACCCGCCAGAATCACCAGGGTAGCGATCAGGACCAGTGCGCCGGCACGCAATGCGCGGGCGAGCTCCAGCCGGATGTCAACTTCGCTAGCGTGAGAACCCTTTTCATAGGCGCTGGCCGCCGCATAAATGAATCCGAAGCCGATCACCCACGCCGGATCAAGCAAGGAGCCGACATCGTAGCTGCGGCCGAGCAGTTCATAGGCATACATCGTGTTGGTAGTGGCGTGAATTACGATCGCGACAATCAGCAAAGATGTTGCCTGTCGCCACGGTCCGGCATCCGCGGCCCAGGTCCGCTCGACCGCCTGAACCAGTAACGCCATATACACGGCCGGATAGGCCAACGCCGTTAGTAGAAAGAGGACGGTGAACGAGCGCCCGGTGCTAACAATCGGTTCGTAGAAAAGAACAACATGAACAAGCACGACCGCGCAGATCAGGACACCAAGCTGACTGATATCCAACAGAGTACGCTGGGTGCTGGTGCCCACCGTACCCTGGACGATAAGCCCAATCGATAACAACGGCGCGAAAAGCAGGAATCCAATATCCGATAGCGCGGGGAACGGCGTTGTTCGGCCTACTACCAGCTCCGCGTGGCTCCAGTAGAGCATCCCGCCAAACCAGGCGAAGCAGGCCGACGCGAACATGACCCATGCCAACCTCCCGCGGGCAGCCACGCGCCAGGCCACCAGGGCACATCTCAGTCCGGCAATAAGGGAAGCCGCGCTCCACCAGCCATTCGCCCACCACCGCAGCGCGGTCGGCCGATCGGCGAGAAGAGATTGCCCGGCCCAAAAGATCAGCGCGAGGCCAAACACGGCAGTGAGCACAATGTACCGACGCCCGGCTCGCGCGGAAGCCTGGGAGGACTGCCCGGCGCGAACCGCGCCTCCTGCACGCGCGCTTGCGCTTTCAGTGTCCACGGAGTTTTGGCGTGGCTGCTCCATCGGCGGCTCGGGTCGGATGTGCCGCTCAGCGCACCTCGTCGCTGGCAGCAGCGACCACCTCGGCAAGCGGCGTCAATGTGTTGATTCGTCCGAGAATACCGCCCGCGGCACCAATCAGGCAATCGAAGGCTGCAACAGGTTGCTCGCCGACACTAGGGGCGGTGCCAGCACGTGGGGAAAACGTCTAGTATCGCTGTAAACAGCAGGCTGCCCAGCGCTGCTCTCACCACTTCCGGCGCAGTTCCAGCATTTCGCCTTGGCGTTTCATATCGACGCGATTGAGGAAGGACATGCCGAGCAGGACTTCTGCCGGACTGTTGCCGTCAAGCACGGCAGCGTCGACATTTTGCAGCTCGATGTTGCCAACCCGCACATTCTTGAGCTTGACCACGTAGACCGGCTCCACCCCCGAGGCCGTGCTCACGGTGGCAGGCTCGCCTTGGTAGCGAAAATCGATACCCAATCGCCGCGCGTGTTGACGATTCATTGCTATCCAGCTCGCCCCCGTGTCGACCAGGAACCTGACCGATTGGCCGTTTATGAAGCCGTTGGTGTAGTACATCCCCTGGTCGGGCCAGATCTGCGCCAACGCCTGCTCAGGCTTGCTAAACGTCATCTGCACCGAGCCGCCCAGCACGTAACGTTGGCGCTGACCGCCGTACTCGATCAGCGCAGATTCACTGTTGGCTTCAACAAGCCTGACACCTTCCGGTGTCGTCTGCCCAACGCGAACCTTGCGCTGCTTGCCATCAACGCTCAGGATGGCCATGTCCTTGAACAAGCCCTGCACCACGACGTCTGCGGCACCCGCTCCGGCCGCCATCGCCCACCCAAGTATCAAGATCAGGAGTCTTGCCGCGGCACTCATATGCGGGAACCCGTTACCATGCGAAGCCTATGTCAGTGTTCCCTGAGACACGCGCGTCACGGTCTGCGCACAGAATACCGCTCTCCGCTCGCTTTGGTCAGATCAACGCGGACGCGCTGCTTGCTCCAGCCGTGAACCTTATCGTGTGCTTCGACGTAGACAACATTGGTCCCAGCGGGAATGTTGACCCCCGATAGACTACGCGTGAACGGCTGCTCGTTCTCGTGCGGATGGTACAACGTCCGCACACCGAGCTCCTTACCGGTCTCGTCGACAACCCGCCATGCGTCCGCATAGTGATCCCAGCCTTTGTCGTCGTGGCGCAACGTCACGCGAACCGTCCAACTCGATGCGGCACCCTCGAATTCGGCTTTTACGACCTCAACCTGGCCGGAGTGTGCCGGGGCGACCCCGAGTAACAGCAGCAGAGCAAATAGAGCACATCGCATTTCGAAGCACCTCCGTCAACGCGGTCACCGCCGCGGGTCTTGCGCGCACAGCGCTACTGAACCAAACGTACCAGTAGCTGCAACAACACGAGTCCGTACACTCCAGCCACGACATCATCGAACATGATGCCGAAGCCTCCCCGCAACTGTCGATCCATTATACGTATCGGCCACGGCTTCCAGATGTCGAACAGCCGAAAAAGCGCGAAGCCCGTCACAACATACACCCAGCCTGAGGGCGCTGCGCTCATGCACACCAGGTAGCCGACAACCTCGTCCCAGACGATGGCCGGATGATCGTGCACACCGGCGGCCCGCGCAGTCGCGGCACAAATCAAGACGCCCAGCGCAAAGGCCGCGGCGACCACGAGCAGATACAACTCCAGCGGTAGTGGCCGCAGGCCGAGATACAGTGGCACGGCCAGCAAGGTGCCAAATGTGCCTGGCGCCCTCGGTGCCAGTCCCGTACCGAACCCCAAGCTGAACAGGTGCACCGGATTGAGTAGCATGCGCGCCGACAGCGGCGTTGGTTTGCAGTCGCTATTCGCCTTCGACATGCTCATCAATCAGCGCCGCTTGAAATGCTCGTAGCCGGTATTGTTGACGTCCAGCACCGAGCCATCAGCCAGGCGACAACGCAGGCCCGATTGCGCTTCAATCACGCCGATGCGAGTAACAATGGTCCCGCTGTCCGCCAGTAACCCCGCGATCCTGACCTCCTCGCTCGCAGGTATTGTGAAGCACAACTCGTAATCGTCACCACCGCTCAGCGCCAGACGCGCCAACGGCGTCATGCCCGCATAGCTCTCGAACACGGCCGAGTGCGGCAGCTCGGTCAGATTCAGGAGCGCGCCCACGCCGCTGGCATCAAGGATGTGGCGCAAGTCAGCGGCGAGGCCATCGGAAATGTCGATGGCAGCCGTTGCGATTCCCCTCAGGCGCAGGCCTTCGCCAATGCGCGCAACGGGTCGATTGAGTCGAGCCAACAGATAGTCTCGCTCAGCGCTATCCAGATCGAGCGTTCCTTTCAGTGCCTCGAGCGCCAGTGCCGCATCGCCCAGTACGCCCGTGACGTAAACGCCATCACCAGCCCTGGCGCCGCTGCGTCGCAACGCCTGGCCTTGCGGAACGTGCCCGGCAACCTGGACCGTGACAGTCAAGGGGCCCCGCGTCGTGTCGCCACCGACAAGCTGCAGACCATAGGTTCGCGCCGCCGCACTCAGACCTCGGGCAAAAGCCTCCAGCCACTGCTCATCGGCCGCGGGCAGGGTCAATGCCAGAGTAAACCACGCGGGCTCCGCCCCCATTGCCGCCAAGTCGCTGAGGTTGACGACGACAGCCTTGTAGGCCACGTCCGCGGCAGCTGTGGTGTGGGGAAAGTGGACCCCCTCGACCAGGGTATCGACCGCCACCGCCAACTCGCAGCCTTTGGGCACCGTGACCAGCGCCGCATCATCACCAATGCCTAGCACAACATCGGCACGTGGGGCACCACAGCCACGGAAGAATCGCTCAATGATGTCGAACTCGCCCAGGGCCATGGTCGGGGGCTGGTCACTACGTCAGAGGTTGGGGCGAGGTCGCAACGTGGCCGAGGTACACGATGAATCAGGCTCGTGTCGTCTTGCGCTGCGCTGCGACTTCAACGGCGCGCAACTTCGCGGCGACTTTGTCCAACACGCCATTGATGTAGCGGTGGCTCTGCTCGGCACCAAACACCTTGGCCAGCTCGACGGCCTCGTTGATGACGACTCGATAGGGCACATCCAAGCGCTCGGCAAGCTCGTATACGCCCACACGCAGCACGGCCCGCTCAACCGGGTCGAGCTCATCAATCGGCCGGTCGATATACTCGGAAAGCACAGCGTCCAGCTCGTCGACACGCGCGGGAACGCGATGCAGCAGCTCCTGGAAGTAGACAACGTCCACCTTGCGCACCGGCATCTCACTGAGAAACTGCGCTTCAATATCGTTCAGGTCTTGACCAGCCATCTGCCACTGATACAGAGCCTGAACCGCGAAGCGACGTGCCTTGGACCGAGCAACGCTCATCGTGTGGTTAACCTCTGGCTGCAGTGTCCAGCGCGATGAACCGGAGCGCTATTGCTCAAGTCTCTTGAGCAGGTTCACCATCTCCACGGCCGACATCGCCGCTTCGACGCCCTTGTTGCCGGCCTTGGTGCCAGCACGCTCAATCGCCTGCTCAATGCTGTCCGTCGTCAGCACACCGAAGGCGACGGGTACATCATGGTTCATCATCACGCTGGCCAGTCCTTTGGTCGCCTCACCAGCAACGTATTCGAAATGCGGCGTACCACCACGAATGACACAGCCGAGTGCGATAATGGCGTCATATTGCTTGGTCGCGGCCATGCGTTGCACGACCAGGGGCAATTCGTAGGCACCGGGCACACGAACCACCTCGATGTCCTTCTCATCAGCGCCATGGCGCTTTAACGCGTCAACGGCCCCGCTCAGCAGACTTTCCACAATAAAGCTGTTGAAACGACTGACCGCGATGCCAAAGCGCGCGCCACGGATGGTGAGGTCCCCTTCGATTGTCTTCATACCAGCCATCTCTTAATCCCTATGCAACGAAGCAATATGTTGAACCATGGTTGTTGGGCATACGAGCGTGGAGCAAGCAACGGCACCGTACGCCTTGTCGCACCGTTCAGTCTGTGACGTACTCTACCACTTCCAGGTTGAAACCTTTCAGTCCATGCATGCGCTTGGGCGCACTGAGCACGCGCATCTTGCGCACACCCAGATCAATCAGTATCTGCGCCCCAACACCATAGGTTCGCAGATCCGCCCCGGTGTCGTGGCGCGGCAGATCAATGCCCTGGTCCTGTAAATCGTAGTAGCGGATACGATTGATGAGACCGTCGGCACTGTCCTGTTGGCGCAGCACGATCACTACGCCGCTACCCTCTCGCTCGATCCGCGCCAGCGCGTCGCGCAATGGCCAGCCACAGTCTTTGCGCCGAGAACCCAGCAGATCACAGAGACTGTGCTCGACGTGCACGCGGACCAAGACCGGGTCGAGTCCGCTGATATTGCCCTTGACCAAAGCATAGTGTACCTCGCCGTCGAGCAGGTTTTGGTATGCGAACATCCGAAACTGCCCCTGCTCGGTGGGCATGTCGCACTCCGCCACGCGCTCCACAGTCTTTTCATTGTGCAAACGGTATTCGATCAGGTCGGCGATGGTGCCAATCTTGATGTTGTGCTCGGCAGCGAAGCGCTCCAGGTCCGGGCGCCGCGCCATCGTGCCGTCTTCGTTGAGTATTTCAACGATAACCGCGGCCGCTTCGTATCCCGCCAGTCGTGCCAAATCACAACCCGCCTCGGTATGTCCAGCGCGAGTGAGCACGCCGCCGGGCTGGGCCATGAGTGGAAAAATATGACCCGGCTGGACCAAATCCGATGGCTTTGCATGGGCGGCAACAGCGGCACGCACAGTCGTAGCACGGTCAGCGGCAGAGATACCGGTTGTAACGCCTTCGGCCGCTTCAACCGATACGGTGAAATTCGTGGTGTGCTTGGTGTTGTTATCGCTGACCATCAAGGGCAGACGCAATCTCTCGCAACGTTCGTGCGTCAGCGTCAAACAGATCAGGCCGCGGCCGTAGCGGGCCATGAAGTTGATATCCTCAGGGCCCACCCGCTCGGCGGCCATGATCAGATCACCTTCGTTCTCGCGATCCTCATCGTCCATCAGGACAACCATCTTGCCCTGGCGGATGTCCTCGATAATCTCTTCTGTCGTGTTGAGTGGCATTTCTCGATAATCGACTAGTCAATGTGATAATTGGTCATTTAGGGATAACATTGCCCGGTGCAATTGGCTAACTCAATTAAGTGTTCAACTCACTCGTCTTTCAAGTCAACGAATCTCTCCAATCAACCAGTTCACGGTTCCCCGCCAAAGCCGTGCTCGGTCAGAAAGGCGCGGGACACTCCGCTGGCCTCCGGCTGCGCCGCCGCTTCGCCAAGAATGAGCCGTTCGAGATAACGGGCGATCAGATCCACCTCTAGGTTGACGTGGTCACCCGCTTTGAGCCGACCAATGTTGGTTTCCTGCACGGTGTGCGGCACGATGTTGAGTTCAAACCGTGCGCCCGACACCTCGTTCACCGTCAGACTTATGCCGTCGACGCAGATCGATCCCTTCTGGGCGATATACTTGGCCAACTCATCGGGCGCGCGAAACGTCATCCGCACGGAACGCGCCTGTTCATGACGCGCAATAAGCTGGCCGACACCGTCAACGTGGCCGCTGACCAGATGGCCACCGAGACGCGTAGTCGGCGTCAACGCTTTTTCCAGATTCACGCGCCAGCCCGTCTTGATGGCGCTAAACGTCGTACGTGACAGCGTCTCCGCCGACACATCCGCCCAGAAGCCGTCGCCAGGCAAGTCGACCGCCGTCAGACAGACACCGTTCACGGCGATGCTGTCACCCAGCGCGACGTCCGATAGATCGAGCTTGCCGGTGTGCACACGCAGGCGCAGGTCACCGCCCCGTGGTTCGAGGGCGCTGATGGTGCCGACGGCTTGAATAATTCCCGTAAACATGGGATCAGTCGCCAGTAGCTAGTGGCGAGTGGTTAGATCGACCCAACGAGGTCACGCGGGTAATTGGATTCACAGTTTCTCTTTCCCTCGCAACTAGCTACTCGCAACGAACACCTTTGCCGTTATCCGCCAATCACGCCCCACCGCACGAACATCGACAATATCTAGCTCGACGCGCTCGGCCATACTCGCAAGAGCAGGCAGGTGAAACAGACCGCGTGCCTCATCGCCCATCACCAGGGGTGCGACATACAACACCAGTTCATCCACTAATTCGGCCTCGAGCAGAGCTCCCGCGAGTGTTGCCCCGCTCTCAACGTGTAGCTCGTTGATTTCACGTTCGCCCAATCGCCTCATCACTGCACCGAGATCTAATCGGCTCTCATCACCGTCGACACCGACCACCTCGGCACCGGCTGCCTCCAACGCACTGCGTGAGGCACCGTCTGGGCAGGCCGTGAAGATCAGTGTCTGACCGGCCAACGCCAGTATGCGCGCGTCGGGACGCATATCCAGCGCCGGATCCAGCACGACTCTCAGCGGCTGACGCACCGCCCCATCCGTGCGCACGTTCAGCGAAGGATTGTCGTGGGTGACTGTGCCCATCCCCGTCATCACGGCGGAGCTGCGTGCGCGCAGGTTCTGCACGTCCAACCGTGCCGCCTCACCCGTGATCCACTTGCTCTCACCCGAACCCAGCGCAGTGCGCCCATCGATACTCATGGCCAGCTTCACGCGCACGTACGGCAACCCTGTGCGCATGCGCTTGACGAAGCCGGGATTCAAGGCCTCGGCATCGCCCTGCATCAGGCCACTCGCCGTTTCGATACGCGCGGCGCTCAGACTGCGCAACCCCTGCCCGGCGACCAGCGGATTGGGATCAGGCATGGCCGCGACCACACGCGCGACACGTGCCTCGAGCAGCGCGTCAACGCAAGGTGGCGTGCGCCCAATGTGACAACAAGGTTCTAACGTCACATAGACGGTGCTGCCTTGGGCTTGACTACCGGCCGCGCGCAGCGCGTTGATCTCGGCATGCGGCTCCCCGGCGCGCTCGTGCCAACCCTCGCCCACCACCACCCCGTCCTTGACCAATACGCAGCCAACGCGAGGGTTGGGATCCGTGGTAAACAATCCGCGTGCGGCAAGGCGCAGCGCCTGAGCCATGAACTCGTGGTCGGAAGCGTTGAAGGCCATGTCACGCCTGCCGCGTTACTTTTCCGGAGGCAGCAGCGGAATCTGCTGGCGTTTGACCTTTGCCGGCGGCTCGTTGCGCAAGCGGTCGATCTCTTCTTGAAACGCCTGCACGTCCTGGAAGCTGCGATACACCGAGGCGAAACGAACGTAGGCAACTTGATCCAATTCGCGCAGCTCCTCCATCACGAACTCGCCAACGGTGCGCGACCTGACTTCGCGATCGCCCGTGGCGCGCAGCCGCTGCATGATGCGATTGAGCGCCGCATCAACCTGCTCCACAGGCACAGGACGTTTCTCCAGCGCGCGCAACATACCGGAGCGCAGCTTCTCTTCGTCGAAGGGCATGCGACTGCCGTCATTCTTCACGATCCGCGGCATCACCAGCTCAGCGGTCTCGAACGTTGTGAAGCGTTCACCGCAACCCTGGCACTCACGGCGCCGGCGCACAGAGTCCCCCTCGTTGGCCAGACGCGAATCGATGACCTTGGTTTCATCAGCGTGGCAGAAGGGACAGCGCATAAGATTAGTTGCTGGTTGCTCGTGGCGAGTTGCTGGGAACTAACATTGGGGCCCGATGGGGCCGACCGAACAGGTTTTGCTCACAACTATCAACTCGTCACTCGTTACTGTTCGTACACCGGCAACCGCCCGCACAGCTCCAGCACCTGGCCTTTGACCCGCTCAATAGTGCCTTCGTTGTTGATGTCATCGAGCACATCGGCGATCCAGCCCGCCAGGTCACGACTCTCCGCTTCCTGGAAACCGCGCGTGGTAATCGCCGGCGTGCCAATGCGAATCCCGCTGGTCACGAACGGCGATTGTGGATCGTTGGGTACGGCATTCTTGTTGACAGTGATGTTGGCCCGACCCAGGGCCGCATCGGCGTCCTTGCCGGTAATGCCGTGGGCGATGAGATCGACCAGGAACAGATGATTGTCGGTGCCGCCAGAGACAATCTTGTAGCCGCGCTCGATCAAGGTGCCCGCCATGGCACGCGCGTTGGCAACCACCTGCGCCTGATAGGCTTTGAACTCGGGCTGCAGGGCTTCCTTGAAGGCGACCGCCTTGGCAGCAATGACGTGCATGAGCGGACCACCCTGCGTGCCCGGAAACACCATCGAGTTGAGCTTCTTCTCAATCTCTGGGTTGGACTTGGCCAGGATGATGCCACCACGCGGACCGCGCAACGTCTTGTGCGTCGTCGACGTGGTGACATCAGCGATTTGCACTGGACTCGGATACACACCGGCCGCGACCAGGCCGGCAACATGGGCCATGTCGCAGACGAAATAAGCACCAACCTGATCGGCAATGGCGCGAAAACGCTGCCAGTCGACGACACGCGAATACGCCGAGAAGCCACCGATGATCATGCGCGGCTTGTGCTCCAGCGCCAGGGCTTCCACCTGCTCGTAGTCGATCTCGCCCGTGTTGGGATTGAGCCCATACTGCACCGCGTGGAAGACCTTGCCCGAGAAGTTGACCTTGGCGCCGTGAGTCAAATGGCCACCGTGGGCCAGACTCATGCCCAGGATGGTATCCCCAGGTTGCAGCAGTGCCAGATAAACCGCGGCGTTGGCTTGTGAGCCGGAATGGGGCTGGACGTTGGCGTAGTCGGCGCCAAACAGCTCCTTGACCCGGTCAATGGCCAGTTGCTCGGCCACGTCGACGTTTTCGCAACCGCCGTAATAGCGCTTGGCCGGATAGCCCTCGGCATACTTGTTGGTCAACACCGAGCCCTGCGCCTGCATGACGCGCGGGCTGGCATAGTTCTCGGAGGCGATCAGCTCGATGTGCTCTTCCTGGCGCCGCACCTCGTGCTCCATTGCCGTCCACAGCTCGTCATCGAAACCGGCGATCGTCATGTCTTTGGTAAACATCTTGGACCTCACGCTGTTGCCTGGCAGCACGCCCGGGACGACACGTCGTGGCGAATCGGCCCAATGACCAACGCCGACCGGGATGGAGATTCAGAACACAAAACCTGGCGAGCTGGCGGCTGCAAAAAGGCCCAATAGAGTACCCGATCCGGGGCCAAATTGCATGACGCGGGGGCCGGTGCCAGCGCCCGGGGAACGTAGCTGGGCGCACAAAAAAAAGCCCCGCGACGTGCGGGGCTCGTGGACTGGACGGCGGTCCTGACTCAATTGCCGGACTTGCCTCCGGCGGCCAGAGTCAGAGCCTCTTCGATGGCACCTGGGGCACACATGATCGAGGCGAAACTGTTGCTACCAATCATGGACAGGTCAGGGAAGTTGATAGCGATGCGGAACTCCGCCGGCAGCGCGTACACCTTGCCGCCCGCCACGACCATTTCGTAGGGCAAGTGCCCTGAAGACTTGAGCGGCTTGAAGTCGATACGTTCCATGATGTATTCATCGCCACTGCAGTCTTTGGTCATGTGCACACCAAATACGGTCTCTTCCTTGCCCGGGATGTCGACCCGATAGACCTGGCTGACGCCGCCCTTGCCGGCAGCCAGCGCGGCACCGACGGCCTTCACCGCCTTCTCATAGCTGCCATGGTCGGCCAGCTGCAAGCGATCGCTGAAATAGGGCATGAGGAACTTGTAGTGATAATCACGCAGCTTCTTCTCGGTGAGTCCCTCGTCAGGGCCGTAGTGGCCCTGGCTGCCCAGAGCCGCCTTCAGCGCATCGGCCACCTGTGACAGGTTGTCGGCCATACGATAGACATGTGACATATAGACGGGGTTGGTGTAGGCGATTTGGACTTCATCGCCCGCCGCCGTCACGCTCGCGCGCTGCACGGCGCCGAAAGAACCAAACTCGGAGCGAGCGGCCGCCGCCTTCAACTCGGCGCTCGTGACAACCAGAATGGTCGTACCGGCATAGGGCGAGTACTCCCCGGCGACAACAAAGCCGGCCCCCGTGAGTTTGTCGCGCGTCTCCGCCACCACCGCCGCGGCATCACCGCTTGCCTTCGATGCCATGATGAATGGCTTGAGTTTCTCCTCGGCAGACACCGCCCCGGAGGCCAGCAGCGTTGCCGCAATCAGGACCGAAAACACTCTCAGCATTTCAAATCTCCTGCTCCATGATTCTGCCAATGCACAGCGGGGCAGCCGTTGGCTACCCCGCTGAATTCAAATCCACTCGTGAACAATCGCCTAGAACATGAAGCTATACATCAGCTGCCAGTTCATCTGGCTGTGCGAGATGTCGACGTTCGTGTTCGAGTTGGTGACCTTCACCTCAGGCGCGTACACAAACGAGAAGTTCAGGTCGTGGTTCTTGGTGAACATGTAGCCCAGACCCAGCGTGTAGTGACTTTTGGTCGTGGCCGGAAACAGCGGGTTCACGTATTCATTCGGGATCGGATTGTCGGCGACCAAGCTCAAGG
>Ga0209536_100004953_pt1 | contig 20918 bp, 16 predicted proteins | sample DeeMarSeWOR28_12_FD_187461 | JGI IMG/M metagenome (GOLD analysis project Ga0209536, IMG submission 187461) | Marine sediment microbial communities from White Oak River estuary, North Carolina - WOR-2-8_12 (SPAdes) (version 2) | ecosystem: Environmental > Aquatic > Marine > Intertidal zone >... | reverse complement strand
GGAGATCGAGCCCAAAACCTTACGATTTCGAGGCGCATAGTCGGCCCTACGCAACGAGAAAGCGGGAGGCTTTGGGCCGCTCTCCCACCGCCGCAGTAGAATCAGCCTGAGTCCGACCGGCTCCTAGCAGGCGTGAGAATTTACCGCTGGGACAGGCCCCGAAAGCGCTAGTCAGGCAGGCGGACCGATGGCGGCAGTCGCACATCCATGGCGATGGGAAGATGGTCCGAGACGGGGTGATTGAGCACATGCACTCGATCGACCTGCAGGGTGGGCGTCACCAGAATATGGTCAATGTTACGGTTGGGTCGCCAGCTCGGGAAGGTGTAGAGCCCGTGCGTCGGTTCCGTCATCAGGGTCCGATCAATCAGGTAATCCATCTCCGCACTCTGCGACGGGAAGTTCATATCGCCCATCACGATGGCATGCCGGTATTCATTGACCAACTCACTGACATATTGAATCTGTTGCAGCCGCGCGCGGCGGCCCAGTGCAAGATGCAGAATCAATACCACCAGAGAATCTCCCTGGGGTCCGAAGCGGATAGACAGTGCACCGCGCCCGGGTATGGCACCCGGCAATCGGTGTTCGATGATCTCGCTGCACTGGAAACGGCTCAGCACACCGAGCGCATGGCGGGCAATCCGGCCAAGGCGGCGGTTGGTCTGGTCGTACCAGAAGGGGAAACTTGCCTTGTCGGCGACGTACTCGGTCAGGTTGACGAAGCTGCTGCGCAGGCTTCCCGCATCGACCTCCTGCAAGCCGACAATGTCAAAGTCTCTGGCCACGCGCGCCATGCGGTCGAGAATCTCAAACCGTTTGCCGTGCGGGAGCACGTGCTTCCAGCTCTGGGTGAGATACTGGCGATAACGGCGTGTTTCGATGCCCGCCTGGACGTTGTAGCTCAGCAGGCGCAGGCGCTGACGGGACTCGTCTCCCGTTTCGTCCTTGTGCAAAGACAGGTCAGCCGCTTCCAAACCGCTCATATTGGGCACGCCCAATTGCCCGGCTTCTCGGCAAGCCTAGTGCTCTTCCGTTGATCGACCCGGCAATCGCTAATGATGAACAGGCAACCGGCCCCCGCCGTGTCACCCATGCCCTGCAACTTGAATCACCCGTGCAACGCAATATCCCCACCCACCAAAGGCCTCCCTGCAGATCACTGAATCGGGTGAGGCGAAATGCACCTGGGCTAGGCGTAAGAACTCGTTCATCTGCGTCTATTCTATCAGACCACAGCCGCACGTCCCGCAAGGGGTGTGCGGCGCCCGCCCTGCGACGCCAACCTACTGTCCGACGGCCTTGGCCAGCGCGTCGCGTTCCTGGGCCACCAGCTTGTCCACCACCTTCAACATCAGCTCATGGCTACCCGCGGTGCTCGCCGAAGTCCGGTACTTGCCATTGACAATCAGCGCCGGCACCCCGGTTATGCCATAACGTTGTGTCATCTGGCGTGAGCGGTTGACCTTTGCAGCGACCCCGAATGAGTGATAGGCATCGCGGAAGGTCTTCTCATCTACCCCATGCTCGGCGAAGAACTTTGCCAGATCATTCTCGTCGCGAAACGACTGGCGTTTGTCGTGGATGGCCTCAAACAGGGGCTTGTGTATCTCATCGCTGACGCCCAGCAGGTCCGCGGTGTAGTAGGCCCTGGTCAGCAACTCCCAGCGTGGCCCCAGGATGGCGGGCATGCGCACGAAGTCCACGTCGGCCGGCTTGTTCTTGAGCCAGTCGGCCAGCACCGGCTCGAGCTGGTAGCAGTGCGGGCAACCGTACCAGAACATCTCCACGACCTCGATGTGCTTTGGATCACTGGTCGGTTGCGGCGGGTCAATGACCTGATACTCGATCCCCTCATCGAAGCCCGACGTTGCCGCCGCAAGACTCAGCAAGGGTGTAACCAGAAGAATCAGACCAGTTAACAGGATTCGTTTCATTTTCTCACCACTTTAAGGGTTATTGAGCCAGACCCGGACTTCGGTCAGCAAACCGCGACGGGCCTGTATTGGAGTCTCCGCCCTGGCGAAGGTTCCCCTACCGCTGTCCACAGGCCAGCAGCGCGCCTGATCGACCGCCCGGACCAGCGCGCGCGGCCGCACCGAACCTTATCCTCATGAAACCACGAGGGGTGGCCGGCTGACCACCCCTCGCGACAGGAACCGAGCCTGCCGCTGCTGTCAGTGCAATCCCTGCAGGTACGACGAAACCGCCGCAATCTCTTCGTCCGTCATCAGGTGTGAGACGTCACGCATCATCTGGGCGGCATCATTGTTACGCGCACCGGAGCGGAAAGCTTTCAACTGATTCATGGTGTAGGCGGCATGCTGGCCCGCAATCCGCGGGAATTTCGCGGCCGGGTTGCCGTTTCCAGCCGGCGCGTGACAACTCATGCAGGCCGGAATGTCGCGGTCCTTGATACCGCCACGGTAGATGCTCTGGCCAAGCGCCGCCAGTGCCGGATCAGCACCACCCCCCTTTATGGTCTGGCTGGCCAGGTAGGCGGAGATGTCTTCCATATCCTCCTCGCTCAGAGCCGCTGCCATCGGAGCCATGGTGGCGTTCTGGCGGTCACCCGACTTGAAGTTCTTGAGTTGTTTGACCAGGTAACCGGCATTCTGGCTCGCCAGACTTGGCCACTCCGGATTGACACTGTTGCCGTCGATGCCATGACAACCCGCGCAGGTCGCTGCCTTCGTCTTGCCGGCTGCTGCATCCCCTGCCGCCCACGCCGGGAGGCCTGCAACGGCCATCGAAGTCGCCAGAAACACTCCGAGAATAAATGAGTTATTCATGTCAGACACAGCTCCTGTATTCGGCGCGCGGCGCACAAATGATCCGCCAGCGTTACGCCACTCAAAAAGGCTGGTTAGTATACACCAAGGCCCGGAGCACCAATCAACGGGGGTGATAGACTCCTCACAGACGCCCAGGATCGCCGACGATGCCTGTAAACCGATTTCAACACGCCCGTTTTCTGGCCAGTGCCTCAACGCTCGCCCAGGCCCCCCTGGACACGGGCCGGGAAGTGGCCTTTGCCGGACGCTCCAATGCCGGAAAATCCAGCGCCCTGAACGCCATCGCCACGCAACGGGCATTGGCCCGGACCAGCAAGACGCCAGGGCGTACGCAACTGATTAATTTTTTCGCCCTTGACGATGAGCGTCGCCTCGTGGATCTGCCGGGCTACGGGTATGCGCAGGTATCGCAGGCCGTGAAGGAACGCTGGCAGCGCCACCTGGCCCTCTACCTCGAGCGCCGGCAGTCGCTCAAGGGACTGATTCTGCTAATGGATATCCGTCACATCCTCACCGATTACGATCAGCAGATGCTTGGCTGGTGCCATCACGCCCAGTTGCCGGTACACGTGCTGCTAACCAAGGCCGACAAGCTCAGACGCGGGCCCGGACTCGCCATCCTGCACCAGTGCGAGAAACAGCTCAGCGCCATCCACCACGGCGCCAGCGCGCAGTTGTTCTCGGCACTGAAGCACACCGGCGTTGAACAGGTGCGGGAAAAACTCGCTGAATGGCTGGCAATTGACTCGCAATCTGCTGATGTTTAATAACAACCAAGAAGATCTGCGCCGGGTCGGAGGCGCAGACAAGACGCACCCGACGGCGCACCTGATGCGCCGCGCACCTGGGAGTACCCGTAGTCCAAGTCCGGGCAGCTGTTTTAGCAGGCAAAAAGAAACCCCGGTATTCAAGGGGGGAGGAAGTACCGGGGTCAATATCACCCGGCTTGGGGTTACCGGGTTTAGAAATTTCCCGCTCAGGGAGGAGGAGCGGGTGGGCGTTGGTCAAAACGCACCAAGTAAGACCAGATCGACTCCCGAAAGTTCCTCCACTCACATCTGACGTTCACCTTCGGTTATTACGTAGTATAGCAGGTTCTACGGTTTGTCCAGCTGTCAATTTCCCGACGCACCGGCGATTCAGTGTGCCTCGTCCCAGTTGCCGCCGATGCCGATATCGACCACCAGCGGAACCGACAGTGAGCCGGCCTCCTCCATGCACGCGCGGACGCCCTCGCAGACCCTGTCCAGTTCGCGTTCCGGCACCTCGAATACCAGTTCGTCATGCACCTGCATGATCATGCGCGCGCCGGACGTCTGCCCGTGCAGCCAGCGGTCGGCGCGGATCATCGCCAGCTTGATGATGTCGGCGGCGGTGCCTTGCATGGGCGCATTGATCGCGGTGCGTTCGGCGGCGTTGCGTCGCTGCATGTTCCGCGTGTTGATTTCGGGAAGATACAGACGCCGTCCGAACACGGTCTCCACATAACCGTCCTCGTGAGCCTTGGCCCGCGTGGCATCCATATACGCCTTGACGCCCGGGTAACGCGCGAAGTACAGATCCACATAGTCCTTGGCCGCAGGTTGCGCAATACCCAGCTGCCTGGCCAGGCCGAACGCCGACATACCATAGATGAGCCCGAAGTTGATCGCCTTTGCGGAACGCCGCTGATCCGGATTCACCTGCGCCAGGGGGACACCGAACACCTCGGCTGCAGTCGCCCGATGAATGTCCTCACCGGACGCAAAGGCCTTCAGGAGCCCCTCGTCACGGGACAGGTGGGCCATGATGCGCAATTCGATCTGGGAATAGTCGGCGGCCACCATGCGGCAGCCTGGCGCCGCGACGAACGCCTGCCGGATGCGTCTTCCTTCCTCGGTGCGCACGGGAATATTCTGCAGATTGGGTTCCGAAGAGGATAAGCGGCCGGTGGCCGCCACCGCCTGGTGATACGAGGTGTGGACCCGCCCGGTATCCGGATCGACCCGCTCAGGCAGGCGGTCGGTGTAGGTTGACTTGAGCTTGCTCAGCGAACGGTAGTCGAGAATGAGCCGCGGCAGGGGGTAATCGAGCGCCAGTTCCTGGAGCACGGACTCCGCAGTCGAGGGTGCGCCTTTGGGGGTTTTGGCGAGCACCGGCAGCTTCTGCTTATCGAACAGGATTTCCTGAATCTGCTTTGGTGAACCCAGGTTGAAGGGCTGTCCGGCGACCACCTGCGCCTCCGCTTCAATCTCCCGCAGACGCCGGGTCAGTTCCTCGCTGTGCCGCGCCAGCATCCGGGTATCCACCAGCACGCCCGTGCGCTCGATGCGTGACAGCACCGGCACCAGCGGCAGGTCAATATCGCGGTAGACCTTCTCCAGCGCCGGGACGCTCTGCAGACGCGGCCAGAGCGCCTCATGCAGGCGCAGCGTGATATCGGCATCTTCTGCCGCATAGGGCGCTGCCTGCTCGACGGGCACCTCCCGGAAATTGAGCTGGCGGGCGCCTTTTCCGGCGACCTCTTCGTAGCTGATGTTCTTGTGGCCGAGATATTTCAGCGCCAGCGAATCCATATCGTGGCGACTGGCCGTGCTGTCCAGCACGTATGACTCGAGCATGGTGTCGTGACTGATACCGGCCAGCGCGATCCCGTGATTGGCGAGCACGCTCATGTCGTACTTGAGGTTGTGGCCGAGCTTCCCCGGGGCGTCGGCCTCCAGCAAGGGGCGCAGCTGCGCCAGCACCGCATCGCGGTCCAGCTGCGCCGGCGCGCCGGCATACTCGTGGGCGAGCGGCACATATGCGGCGCGATTCGGCTCGAGCGCGAAAGACACACCCACGATCCGCGCCTGCATGTAATCCAGGCTGGTGGTCTCGGTATCGAAGGCAAAAACCCCGGCGCGGGCGAGTTGCTCGAGCCAGCGATCGAGCTGCGACTGCTGGAGCACGGTCTCGTAGGTGACGGCCAGATCGTCAGGTCGGTCCGCGGATTCCTCCGCCGCCAGCAGCTCCTTCAGCCAGGAACGGAACTCCAGCTGCTGGAAGAGTTCGCGCAGGGTCGCCGTGTTGGGCGGCTGGCGGCGCAGCGCCTCGATGCCCTGCTCCAGTTCGAGATCACAGCGAATCGTCGCGAGCTGCCGGGAGAGCTCGAGAGCCTCGAGGTGCTCCCGGAAGCTTTCCCCGGCCTTGCCCTTGATCTCGCCGGCATGCGCGATGAGGTTATCGAGCGAGTCGAACTCGGCCAGCCACTTGGCCGCGGTCTTGGGACCGACCCGCGGGACACCGGGAATGTTGTCCGAGGTATCGCCCACCAGCGCGAGATAGTCGACGATGCGTTCCGGGGGCACGCCGAACTTTTCCTTCACGCCTTGCGCATCCAGGCGCGTGCCGGTCATGGTATTGATCAGCGTGATGTGGTCATCGACGAGCTGGGCCATGTCCTTGTCGCCTGTCGAGATCACCGCCGGAATCCCCTGGCTGGCGGCGCGCTGCGCCAGGGTGCCGATGACATCATCCGCCTCGACACCGGCAACCTGCAGCAGCGGCAGACCCATGGCCTGCACGGCCGTCAGCAGGGGCTCGACCTGCGCGGCCAGCTCCTCGGGCATGGGCGGCCGGTTGGCCTTGTAGGCCTCGAACATCTCGTCACGGAATGTCTTGCCACGGGCATCGAACACCACGGCAATGTGCTCCGGATCATAGTCGCTGAGGAGCTTGCGCAGCATATTGATGACGCCGTACACCGCCCCGGTGGGTTCCCCGCGCGAGGTGCTGAGCGGCGGCAAGGCGTGGAAGGCACGATACAGATAGGAGGATCCATCGACCAGGATCAGGGGCGTGTCATCCGTTCCGGACATAGTCGTTCGCGTCGCGCAGGCTGTGGAAACTGGCGCTCATCTTAGCATCGGCAACAGGTATGGATCTTGCTTTACCTGTGGATGTCATGGTTTCTGGGAGCCCCACCCGGCAGGCGAGACGTACCGCCACCGCGGGGCGTTCAACTCCAATAATCAAACTCGTTTCACGCTGCCGCCGAAAAAACACCCAGATACCCTGACAGTCACTGAAACCCGTGCAGGAACCAGAATCCATGGATGACAAGACCAAACAGCTACACCCCGGCATGTTGCCGGTCAATGATACCCACCTGAGCCGCGAGTCGTGGAAGATTTTCCAGATCATGGCGGAGTTCGTGGAAGGCTTCGAACGGCTTGCCCGTATCAAGCCCTCCGTCAGCATCTTCGGATCGGCGCGCACACCGCCCGACGCACCGGATTACCTCCTCGCCGAAGACATCGCACGCGCCTTGTCCAATGCGGGCTTTTCCGTGGTCAGCGGTGGCGGTCCCGGCATCATGGAGGCGGCGAACAAGGGCGCCCAGCAGGGCTGTTCGCCCAGTATCGGCCTGAATATCCAGCTGCCCAACGAGCAATTCGGCAATCCCTACCAGGACATCTCGCTCAGCTTCCGGCACTTCTTCTCGCGCAAGGTCATGTTCGTGAAATACGCGGCCGCCTACGTGGTACTGCCCGGCGGCTTCGGAACACTCGACGAACTCGCCGAGATCCTCACCCTGGTGCAGACCGGCAAGACCCGCCGTATCCCGATCATTCTGGTCAACCGGCCGTTCTGGGAGGGCCTGATCGAATGGTTCAAGTCAACGTTAATCAAGGGGAAAACCATCTCACCGGAAGATCTCGATCTGTTCCAGGTGCTGGACACGCCGCAGGAGGTAGTGGATGCTATCTTCCGGCATTACGAGAGCCGTGGTTTCGAGCCGTCGCCCAGAGAGCAGGAAATCCTGCTCGAACTCTAGCCCGGGCCAACAGGGGGATCACCATGCACAGACTTTCGGGAATCGCTGCGGCACTGCTCGCCTCCAGCTGGCTGCCCCTGGCACTGGCGGAAACCGACAACCAGCCCGATCTCCTTGCCCCCGCCCCACCGGCCGGCCCGACCGGGACCGAGGAGGAGCTGGTGGAGCCCGAAGTCACGATCATTCGGCGCCGCGACCGCACCGTCGAGGAATACCGGATCAACGGCAGGCTCTACATGATCAAGGTCACACCGAGCAAGGGGCCTGCCTACTTCCTGGTCGACTCGGACGGCAATGGCGACTTCGATATGCAGCGCATCGGCCCGAATCTCGAGCCCCGCCTGTTGATCCCGAGCTGGGTGCTGTTCCGCTGGTAGGGGCAGGTAAGGGCAAAGCCCCGGCGTGCCGCACAGGGCAAGGCGGCTGCCACTGCGCAGGCGGCCCGGGTTGCCGGTAGGGGGCAACTCCCTGCACCCTGCAGCGAGTCTGTATAATCCCCGCCTCATGAGCGCATCGCCCCATCCCTTGCTGCGGCTGGCCCGCGCACTCGATGCCCTGTCCGAGTGGAGCGGGCGCGCGGTCGCCTGGCTGACGCTGGCCATCGTCCTGATCACCTTCGCGGTCGTGGTGCTGCGTTACGCCTTCAATCTGGGCTGGATTGCGATGCAGGAATCGGTCACTTTCCTGCATGCACTGGTCTTCCTCATCGGCGCGGCCTACACACTCAAACACGAGGGCCATGTGCGCGTCGATATCTTTTACCGCGACATGTCGCCGCGCGCGCAGGCGCTGGTCAACCTCCTGGGGACCCTGCTGTTCCTGCTGCCGGTGTGCGGATTCATTCTCTGGTCGAGCTGGGATTATGTGGCGGCGTCCTGGTCGCTGCACGAAGGTTCCCGCGAGGCCGGTGGCCTGCCCGGTGTGTTTCTGTTGAAGACCGCCATCCCCGTGATGGCGATACTCCTGATCCTGCAGGGCATCGCAGAGGGACTGCACGCCCTGCTGACCCTGCGCGGCATCGAGCCCGGGGCGCACAAGGGCGTGGAAACGGAAATCTGATCCGATGCAGGCCGGGAACAGACGGGCGCCTCCTCGCAAGCGGTTTTTTTTCGCGGGTTCCCTGGCCCATAAGACCGCTCGCAAACCCGCTCCCGTGGCTGCGCAATGAGTGACTGGCTGCCACTCGGGATGTTTCTCGGCATCTGCCTGTTTCTCCTGGCCGGGTATCCCGTCGCCTTCACGCTGGCCGGCTCGGCACTGGGCTTCGGCTGGCTGGGCTATTGGCTGGACCTGTTCGACCCGGCCTTTCTCGACGCCCTGCCCAACCGCCTGTTCGGCATCATGAACAACGACACCCTGATCGCCGTGCCCCTGTTCGTGTTCATGGGTGTGATGCTGGAACGCTCGCGCGTGGCGGAGAATCTGCTGGACACCATGACCGCGCTGTTTGGCAGGTTGCCGGGCGGACTGGGCATCTCCGTGACCCTGGTCGGCATGTTGCTCGCCGCCAGCACTGGCATCGTGGGCGCCACCGTGGTCACCATGGGACTCCTGTCGCTGCCCACCATGCTGCGCCGCGGCTACGATCCGGCACTTTCCGCCGGCGCCATCTGTGCGTCGGGCACGCTGGGCCAGATCATTCCGCCATCCATTGTGCTGGTCCTGCTCGGCGATGTCGTCTCCGCCGCCTACCAGCAGGCACAGCTCGCATCCGGCGTCTATTCCCCGGAGACGGTGTCGGTCGGTGATCTGTTCGCCGGCGCCCTGCTCCCCGGGGTGCTGCTCGTCGTGCTCTATCTGGTCTATCTGGTGGCCATTGCGGCCCTGCGCCCGGAGCGCACACCCGCGCTGCCGGAGGCTGATCTGCAGGCGCTGCGCGGACCCGCCTTTGCCGGGCGCGTGGCAAAGGCCCTGATGCCGCCCCTGCTGCTGATCGTCGCGGTGCTCGGTTCCATCATGGCGGGCCTGGCGACGCCGACCGAGGCCGCCTCAGTCGGTGCGGTCGGCGCCATCGCGCTGGCCATCTCGCAGCGTCGCTTCAACATCGCTATTGTGCGCGAGGTCGTGCGCAGCACGATGGAGGTCACCAGCATGGTGTTCCTGATTCTGATCGGTGCGTCGGTGTTCTCGCTGGTGTTTCGCGGCTTCGGTGGTGACGAACTGGTCGCGGACCTGCTCTCCGATCTGCCCGGGGGCTCGCTCGGCGCGATGCTGGTGGTGATGCTGCTGATGTTCATTCTCGGCTTCGTGCTGGACTTTATCGAGATCACCTTCGTCGTGGTGCCGATCGTCGGTCCGGTACTGCTGTCGATGGGTCTCGATCCCGTCTGGCTGGGCATCATGATCGCACTCAACCTGCAGACGTCATTTCTCACGCCGCCCTTCGGCTTCGCGCTGTTCTATCTGCGCGGCGTCGCGCCGGCGGAAGTGACGACGCGGCAGATCTACCGCGGCGTGGCGCCCTTCATCGGGATCCAGTTGCTGATGCTGGCCCTGCTGGCGTGGTGGCCATCGCTGGCCACCTGGTTGCCCTAGGTGGTGTACGAATAGCGCGGGGGCCTGCTGCTTTTTCAATCGGATGATGACCCATCGTATGGCCACGGAATCCACGGAAGGACACGGAAACAACCAAGACCCACTACAATTTTTTCCGTGTCCTTCCGTGGATTCCGTGGCTAATTACAAAAATACTGGCGCTCAGCCTGATTTGTCAGCATCCGTTCTTATCAAGCGGAAAGCGTCCTCGCCAGAGATCAGCCCCTGGCATCCAGATAGGCGCGCTCGGAGACATCCGTCCAGGGAACGACCTGCTTGCGGAAGGCCTCGAAGGCGTCGTAGACCTTGCGCGTGGCGGCATCTTTGCCGGCGATCTCCGCGACGACTTCGGCGGAAAGCACGCGCAGTTTTTCCAGCACCGCATCGGGGAAACGCCTCAGCTCGACATGATGTTCGCCCACCAGGGTATGCAGGGCCGCATTGTTGCGGGCCGTATACTCGGCTAGCATGTCGAGGTTCGCCGCCCGGCAGGCCGTCAGCACGATCGTCTGCAGGTCCCTGGGCAAACCCTCGAAGGCCTTCTGATTGATCAGACACTCGAGGTTCGAGCCGGGCTCCTGCCAGCCCGGGTAGTAGTAGTACTTCGCGGCCTTGTACAGACCAAAGGCCAGATCGTTGTAGGGTCCGACCCATTCCGCGGCATCGACGGCACCGGACTGCAGGGAGGTGAAGATTTCGCCGCCGGGCAGTTGCACGGGCGTGCCGCCGGCACGCCGCAGCACCTCGCCGCCCAGGCCGGGGATACGCATCTTCAGGCCCTGGAGATCCTCGACGGAGTTGATCTCCTTGCGGAACCAGCCGCCCATCTGTACGCCGGTGTTGCCCGCCGCCGCGGGAATCAGCCCGAAGGGCGCATAGATCTCACGCCACAGCTCCATCCCGCCGCCGTAATACAGCCAGCCGTTGATCTCATCGGCCGTCAATCCGAACGGCACGGCGGCAAAAAACTGGGCGGCCTCGGTCTTGCCCTTCCAGTAATAGGACGCGCCGTGACCAAGCTCCGCGGTCCCCTGCGAGACGGCGTCGAAGACCTCGAATGCCGGCACCAGTTCCGTCGCGCCGTAGACCTTCACCGTCAGGCGGCCACCGCTCATCTCGCCGATCAGTTCCGCGAGATAATTGGCCGCGGTACCCAGGCCCGGAAAATTCTTGGGCCAGGTGGTCACCATCTTCCACTCCCGGGTTTTGCCTGTCTGCACCGCCGCCGCCTGCTCGGGTTGCTTGCCTTTACAGGCGCTCAGCAGGCTCACCGCGGCGGCCGCGCCGACACCGGCCTTGTGCATGAAGTCACGACGTTTCATAAACCGACCCTCGAAGAAGACACTGGTTGATTCCGGACACCGTTGCCGGACTGACTGCCAATCGGTGCGGATTGTACGCCTGCAAACCCGCGCCTTGAAAAACCCCCGCAAGCAAGCAGCGGGCCGCCACGCCTGAGCCGGGCGCATCACCCTGGCATGCGATTTAGCAAATTACTTGCTTTCTTCATTGCTTATGCCATTATATTCCGAAATTGCCTTCATAAAGTAAGCTAATGGATTCTTATAACAAGGCAATATGAAAGGGGGGCTGGCGCTCTTACACCGGTTCCGGTGCTCCCGACTACGGGATTTACTACACAGCGGTTTAGGACGTGAGCCATAAGGATTTGCAGGAAGCGGTACGACGCTTCAATTTCTGGATCGGTGTCGGGTTCGCCCTGACACCTGTGTTGGGATTCGGGACCGCCGTGCTGTTCGGTCTCATCGAGATCCGCGAGCTTCAACGCGCCCTCGCATCCGGCATACTCCCGGGCTTTCTGATACTGCTGCTGACGTGGACCCTGGTCCACTTCCGCAAGTTTCTCGCGCCCCTGCTCGCCTGGGTCACTCGCCACCCCGAGGGTGTGGCGACCCCGCCGCGACTCTACCGGCGCTTCTCCGGATTCTCCCGGGACTACTGGGGACTGTTCCTGATCTATGCCCTGGCAACGCCGACCCTGTACTTCGCCTCGCTGCATCAGCCGCTGAGCGGAGCGACGCTAACCACTTTCACGCATTTGCTTATAGTCCAGGTCGGTGTCGCGATCCTCATGGGGATACCCGGCTACTTCATCGCCCTCGATCAGCTGGGCAGACTGGCCGGCAAGCTCGATCTGCAGAAGGTTCAGGTCAGTCTCAAGTCAAAGATGATGCTGCTGGGCGGCTGCCTGCCCCTGCTCTCCTATTCGATGCTGATGCACTACAGGTGGCTCGAGCGGGGCACGCTGCCCCTACAGTGGCTGACCTTGTGGTCGGCGCTGGCCTTCATCACCCTCGTTGTCACGTGGCTTTCGATCCGCAGCATGACGCAGGCGCTGCGCCCGGTTCAGGAAATGCTCGGACGCAGCGGGGCCTCGACCCACCACGATCTGGCACGCCTGCGCCCGGCATCCACGGATGAAATCGGCTGTCTCACCCAGACCCTCGCCAAGCTGTTTCGCCGTCTCGGCGACCAGGAGTCGCATATGCGTGCTGTTGTAGATACTGCCGCTGAAGGCATCATCGTGCTGGATGGCGAAGGGAACATCGATACCTTCAACGCGGCTGCGGAGCAGTTGTTCGGCTTTCTCGCCGCCGAGATGCGGGCCAAGCCACTCGGCTGGCTGCTGCCGAATCTGGTCGATGCCCACGGTCTGCCACCGGTCACCGCCACGGAGATCGAAACGGTCGCCATCCACCGCAACGGCAGTGTGATTCAGGTGTCGGTGCGCGTCAGCGAGCTGCGCACCAGCAACCGGCGCATGTTCACCTGTCTGGTCGCCGACATCACCAAGCGCAAGTCCGCCGAAACCCAGCTGATGAGCGCCGAGGCCCGCTATCGCGATCTGGTGGAAACGGCGCACGACCTGGTCTGGAGCATGGATCCGCAGGGACACTGGATCTATCTCAACAGCGCCTGCCAGACGATCTATGGCTATGCGCCGGCGGAAATGCTGCACCGGCATGTCGATGAATTCCGCGCACCGGAATATGCGCAGAAATCCCAAGACATGTTCAGCACGCTGCTGCACGGCGGAGAACTGGTGCAATGCGAAACGGTGCACCTGGACCGCAACGGCAAGTACCATCACCTGAGCTTCAATGCCCGCGTGCATCGCGACGGCGATGGCACCATCACCCACATCAGCGGCACGGCGCGCGACATCTCCGAACAGAAGGCCTTCCAGGAACAGCTGACCTACCAGGCCGAGCACGACTCGCTGACCGGCATCTTCAATCGTCACTATTTCCAGGAGGAACTGGAACGCGCGGTCGCGCGGGTGGCACGCCGCGGTGCCCCGTGCGCACTGTTCTACATCGATCTCGACCAGTTCAAGTATGTCAATGACACCCTGGGCCATGCCGCCGGCGACAAACTGCTGATGGAGATCAGCCAGCTACTGCTGACCCATGTGCGCGAGGGCGATCTGCTGGCGCGTTTCGGCGGCGACGAATTCACGGTGCTCGTCTATGACGTGCAGCCCGGCGATGTGCCCACCATCGCGGATCATTTCCGGGTGCTGTTCGAAGAGTACAAGTTCATCTATGAGGCCAAGAGCTTCAACGTCACCTGCAGCATCGGCGGCGCCCTGATCGACATGAGTGTCGCCTCCGCCGACGAGGTCATGTCGCATGCGGATCTGAGCTGCAATGTGGCCAAGAAGCGCGGGCGCAACCGGGTGCATGTGTACAACCCCTCGGACAGCGACAAGGCCGGCATGGCGGAAGACATGGGCTGGGCGGCGCGGGTGCGCGAGATGCTGGAATGCGACCAGTTCCAGCTCGTCTATCAGCCGATTGCGGGCGTCAAGTCCGGGCGTGTGCGGGACTACGAGGTGCTGGTCCGCATGATGTGCGATGACGGCGAGATGATCCTGCCGGGCGGTTTCATGCCGGCCGCCGAACGCTTCGGCCTGATTCACAGTGTCGACCGCTGGGTCGTGCAGCGGGCGATTCGCCATCTGGCCACCCTGCACAACCAGGGCAACGACATCTGCTTTTCCATCAACCTCTCGGGCAAGGCCTTCGAAGACAAGTCACTGCTGCCGCTGATTCAGGGTCAGCTCGACGAACTGTGCCTGAATCCCTCCTGCCTGACCTTCGAAATCACCGAAACCGCCGCCATCGGCAACCTGGCCGCGGCCGAGAAGTTCATCCATGCGCTCAAGGAGATCGGCTGCCAGTTCGCGCTGGATGATTTCGGATCCGGCTTCAGCTCCTTCACCTACCTCAAGCACCTGCCGGTCGACAAGCTCAAGATCGACGGATCCTTCGTCCAGGGCATGGCACAATCCAGTGTCGACCAGGCCATGGTGCAGTCGATGAACCAGATCGCCCACGCGCTCGGCAAGAAGACCATCGCCGAGTACGTCGAGAGCGAGGCGGTGCTGAAACTGTTGCGCAAGATCGGGGTCGATTATGCCCAGGGCAACTTCGTCGGCAAGCCGCGCGAGGCCCTGATCACCGCCGCCCTGCCGCCTTATGCCCTGGCGAGCGTCGCGGAGTCCTGAGCCGCAGACGGTTGAGGCAGTTTATCTTTAATGCCGCCCGCTGCAGCGATGAAGCGGACGCTGATCCAGCTCCGGGTTCGCTGTTTTCCCCGCGCACCACCAACGACCCCCGAACTGATCATTCGGTGTCTTTTTTGCGTGGATTCCGTGGCCATTCCCAAGATCGCCATAGTCCCGCCTGCCTGGGTACGAAGCTCAGCAAACTCAGGCAACCACTTCCAGATTCGCGTAGGCCACCACCAGCCACTTGGCGCCCTCGTGCGCAAAGTTGACCTGCACGCGGGCGTGAGCGCCCTGGCCCTCGAAATTCAGCACCACCCCCTCGCCGAATTTTGAATGCCGGACGTGCTGGCCGAAGCGATAGGCGCCGCCGGCATCGTCGTCGACCAGCGGTCGCGGCGTCAGCCGGGTCTGGCCGCCTTCCCCGCCGCCATTGCTGTGCGTCTGTATCACGGGCTGGAGCCGACGCTGGTACTGGTGACCGATTTGGTCCTGTTCGGTGTCGTGTTCGCCATCAACTCGGAGGTGTGAAAAACAGGCAGGGTGAACGAACGCGTGGCAGTCAAACCCCAGGAAAAAAGGCGCCCGGTGCAGTCAGAGCTACGAGAACCAGTGTGGAAAGCAGCGCGAGACGGGATTACCGTTTACGCTGTCCAGCCATGACTCCACCGCAGCAAACTGAAACTCACCCTGTGCTGGTAGAACGACGAGGCGAAGGCCGCTTATGCATTTCGGAGCGGATTGAACCGTAAGATCATCGTCGCGGCAATGTCAGCCTGTGCTGCCACCCTGCTATTAGATATCCTGGGAATGGTCGGTTACCTGCCAACTCAAATCGCTCAATCGGCATGATGATGCTCATCGCCTTCACCCGGCCCGGCCATCTTATCCATTTCCTTGTATTGATCTGCGGTCATATGCGGCAATTCTTCGAGAAAGGCCACCATCGCCCAGATCTCCTCGTCACTATGAGTCGGTCCCCAGGCGGGCATCCCGGTCATCTTTACGCCGTTTTTTATTACCCAAAACAGTTCCGCGGGTTGCCACTCTACCGCCGCCTCCTGGAGCCTAGGTGGCGCGGGCATCAAGCCTTTCTGGATTTCAGTCGAGTCGATGCCCGGCGCAAGATGGCAACCGACACACATCTCTCGGTAGTGGAGAAAACCTTCCCTGACCATCTGCTCACTATCCAAAGGAGGTGAAGTGATCCCCTTGGCGTGAAAGCGCACTGAATTGTCCATCGTGGTGCTCAAAACGAATTCCGTTACTGGATTGTGCGGATTTGTCGCAGCGACGTTAATGACGCCGGAAAACATAACGACCACACCGGCAATGAGCGCAATCACCACCAACCAGAGAAATCCTTTTATCGAGTTCAAATCTACCCCCTCGAGATAGCGAGTCGAGCATATTGCGCAGAGAAGAGTAAAAGCCTCTTGCCGTAAAGTCCACGATTAATGAACAGGCACCCATCTTTTCGCTATACGTGCGGCGAAAGGCGCTGAAATCCGTCCACGATCTGCGCAGAATGGCCAAACTGTCGCGTCAACCACCAGCGATCCAGGGAAGAAAAGCAGGCTGCTCGGTGCCAAACCACTCCGGTTAACCATCTCGGCCCGTCATCCACAAGCGGTGATCACCAAAAGCAAGAGAAAGACCCGCTTAGAGGTTTGCCCGCCAATCGGCAAAATTTCCTCTTGCACGATACGCTCGACGCGCACCTTCTGTGCAATCAGGCAGACCGCGGAGTATAGGCGGAACAAACGCCCTTTTCCTCCAGTCGTTCGAGTATCCGCAAGCCATCAGACAGCCGTGAACCCGCCGTTCGATGCGATGTCGGCCTGACTCGCCCCGACCACGCCAGCAGGTCAGCACGTCAGCACGATTTCCGACTCATTCACACTGTCAGGCCGACGGCTGCCGTGCCGCGTCCATAAGGGGCGCAGACGGTTGAGGCAGTTTATCTATAACGCAGCGCGGTATCGCGCGCCGCCGCGCTGCAGCGTAAGCTGATCCGACCTCGCGTTGGCTGTTATAGGGCGCGCCACGAACAACCCCGAACCGATCATTTGGTGTTTTTTCCGTGGGTTCCGTGGGTTCCGTGGGTTCCGTGGCCATTCTAAAATCGCCCCAGTCCCCGCCCGCTGGTACCGCGGCCGGCAAACTCAGGCAACCACTTCCAGATTCGCGTAAGCGACCACCAGCCACTTGGCGCCCTCGTGGGCGAAGTTGACCTGCACGCGGGCATGCGCGCCCTGCCCCTCGAAATTCAGCACCACCCCCTCGCCGAATTTAGAATGCCGGACCTGCTGGCCGAGGCGATAGGCGCCGCCGGCATCCTCGTCGACGAGCGGCCGTGAGGCCCGCTGGGTCTGGCCATACAGCGGACGGCTGATACCGACCCGTGGCCGCAGCTCCTCGATGAGCTCGCCCGGGATCTCGCGCAGGAAACGCGAGGGCAAGGCATAGGACTCGGAGCCGTGCAGGCGCCGGCTCTCGGCGCAGGTCAGCACCAGCTCGGAACGCGCACGGGTCATGCCGACGTAACACAGCCGGCGCTCTTCCTCCAGGCGTCCCGGCTCTTCCAGCGACATCGAATGGGGAAACAGCCCCTCCTCCAGGCCGCACAGGAACACCAGACGAAACTCCAGGCCCTTGGCCGAGTGCAGCGTCATCAGCTGCACGCAGTCTTCCCAGGCACTCGCCTGACCCTCGCCGGCCTCCAGCGCGGCATGCGAGAGGAAGGCCGACAGCGGATCCATGTCCATTTCCTCGCCGCCCACGTCGAACTGGCCCGCCGCATTGACCAGTTCCTGCAGGTTCTCGATGCGCGCCTGGCCTTTCTCGCCGGCTTCCTTCTGATAATGCGGTGCGAGCGCGCTCGCCGCCAGGACATGCTCCATCTGCTCGACCAGCGGCAGGCCGCCGACCGCGCGCGTGCAGTCATCGATCAGTTCGAGGAAGTTGCCCAGCGCCTTGGCGGCGCGTGCATTGACGCGCGTCTCATCGATCACCGCCCGGGTCGACGCCCACAGCGACTGGCCGTGCTGCCTGGCATAGTCGCGCACCGCCGTCACCGTGCGCTCGCCGATGCCGCGCGGCGGCTGATTCACGATGCGTTCAAAAGCGGCATCGTCCTGGCGGTTGGCGATCAGGCGCAGATAACCCAGCGCATCCTTGATCTCTGCGCGCTCGAAGAAGCGCAGCCCGCCATAGACGCGGTAGGGAGTCCCCTGCTGCAGCAACTGCTCCTCGAAGACACGCGACTGGGCGTTGGAGCGGTACAGCACCGCGCACTCGCTGGCCGGCTCACCGGACGCGATCCAGTCCTGGATGCGGCCGACCACAAAGCGCGCCTCATCGTACTCGTTGAAGGCCGAATACCACTGCACCGGCTTGCCCTCATCGCCCTCAGTCCAGAGGTTCTTGCCCATGCGCCCGGCATTGTGGGCGATCAGCGCATTGGCCGCGGCGAGGATATTGCCGGTGGAACGGTAGTTCTGCTCCAGCCGCGAGACCTGTGCGCCCGGGAAGTCATCACGAAAGCGCTGGATATTTTCGATCCGCGCACCGCGCCAGCCATAGATCGACTGATCGTCGTCACCCACCGCGAACACACTGCCGGTCTGCCCGGCCAGCAGCCGCAGCCAGGCATACTGGATGGTATTGGTGTCCTGAAATTCATCGACCAGGATGTTGCCGAAACGCTGCTGGTAGTGACGCAGCAGGAGCGGGTGCTGCAGCCACAGCTCGTGCGCGCGCAGCAGCAGCTCGGCGAAATCCACCAGCCCGGCGCGCTGGCAGAGCTCCTCGTAGGCCTGGTAGATCTGCAGCTGGCGGCGCAGATAAGGATCGTCGTGATGCTCGATGTGCTGCGGGCGCAGCCCCTCGTCCTTGCGCCCGTTGATGTACCACTGGAGCTGGCGGGGCGGCCACTTCGCCTCGTCGAGGTCGAGGGCGCGCAGCACCCGCCGGATCAACCGGTACTGGTCGTCGGAATCCAGGATCTGGAAGGTCTGCGGCAGCCCCGCGTCCTGCCAGTGCGCGCGCAGCAGGCGATGCGCCAGGCCATGGAAGGTGCCGACCCACATGCCGGCGGCCGGCATGTGCAGGAGCTGCTCGGTACGCGCCCGCATCTCGGCGGCCGCCTTGTTGGTGAAGGTCACCGCCACGATGGCGTGCGGCGAGACACCCTCGACCTGCACCAGCCAGGCTATGCGGTGCACCAGCACCCGCGTCTTGCCGCTGCCGGCACCGGCCAGCACCAGGCGCGGACCGGCCGGCGCCGTCACCGCCTCGCGCTGGGCGTCGTTCAGCGGATCGAGTATGTGCGAGACGTCCATGGCGGCATTCTAACAAATCGCAGCGCCGCCGGGCCGGCCTAGTCGCGCTCGAGCGGGCTGCGCACCCCACAGCCACCGCGCGCGGGGGACAATACACTTCCCCCCCTCGAAGGGGGAGGGCCAGGGTCGGGGGTGATTCAGAAAAGCCGTCACCTCCCCTTCAGCCAGCTCGTCCGGGTGGCGTTTGTTGTTGAACAGGATAAAGCGCTTGATCCAGTGTACGTAGGCGTCCTCGGTACGGCGGCTGTAGTGACGCAACCGGACAGCCGCGCGCACCTGATCCCTCAGGCGAGGTGCAGACATGAGAGCCTCCTTGCTCCATTTCGATTTTGGTGTAGGCTCCCTATTGGGAACTCAAGGCACTGATTCCATTCAGCGCGGGAAACATTATGGAGCCCAGAGAGCCATTGTAAACGGAGTTTTTAGGCTCCCCACTAATATTTAGGCCGCTTATGACGAACAACAGCGCCATCCTTTCTAAAAATCCGCGTGTCAACGATCGCATTCACGAGCTTCTTGCGCTGCTATGCACCGAGGACCGGAAGAAGTTTCTGCGCAAATTCAATTCTGAGGATAATGAGCAGTCGCATCACACATTTCGCGAACTGCTAATCGGCGCTTATCTTCTAAAGAACTGTCTGAATGCGCGTTACGATCAAGTAGTCCAAGATAAGACTCCCGACTGGAGCGTACGAGAAGAGTCCGGTGAACTATCGGGTTTGGTAGAACAGTTGACTTTTCATCAGGCACGGGAACTAGATCATGCAATGAACGCAACACTGCGGGCTGGGCAGACCTGGGTGGGGTGGGTACCGTCGGCCGCTGAACGTATCTATCAGAAGGTGCTGTCGAAGGCAGAGGTGTATGAAAAGCTCGCGAACAGTCTCTCCGTTCCGTACATCATCACGCTCTTCGCAGACTTCGCTGCTGCCGTTGAAATAGACGAGATTCACGATGCATGTTTGAAGCTCAATGGCGGCGGAGTATTCTCTGCCGCCAATCATCTGTCTGGCGTTGTCTTCTTTGAAGAAAACAAAGGCAAGTACGAATTTCAGTACATACCAAATCCACATGCGCCCCGTCCTATATATCTGGTAGGCGCAACGCTATGAACCCGAGGCAGGCCGCTAGCGCGAGAAAGCGGCCTAGCACATCGCCGCAGCCGACGCCGCTACGCGGCGCAGCTGAGCTCGGACGTTATGCGTGCACATCACGCTGCGGAGGCAGCTTTTGATAAAGACTTTGTATGATACGTTGGTGCGGCTTTATCAAGAGTCTGAGAAGCCTTTTCCAGGCATTGGGCTATTGGTCTGTAACGATGTATCCCATATTCCGGCATTCCCCCTTTACACTTCTATTCCAACGTTAGTTGGCGGAGATTTATATGGAGGATTATTACAGTTATCGGGAATGCAAAGCCCATATCATGATGGTTTCCACATCCTATCAGACAATTTGGAAATTACTCATACAGCCCAATATTTCTACCCCAACCCGATTCATGGTATGAGTCTTGATCCACATAAACACTACGGCGCAAGATACTTTGTGGCAAAGATAGGATCGGTTTTACCGGATATATTGTTGACTGCTGTGGTGGGCTCAAATTATGGTGTGTGCGTTTTCCAAAATGGAAATGTTTTGACACACTACAATAATGATTAGCCTGTTTCCTATCACGAAGGTTATCGCCGCGCTTTGCGCGCTCTATGGGGTATTGCTGGCAATAATATTTGCTCTTAGTGGTGCAAGCACTCTGACGGATAACATCATCTCGTCGGTACGTTACGCTGCATTATTTGAGGTACTCATTTTAACTCGAGAGTACCGAGTTCTCCGCTATTTTAACGCGGCCTGACGTTGGCTGTAATGGGCGTTGACCCACTTCTCTGTCAGCCGATCCAACTCATCCAATT
>Ga0209536_100004952_pt1 | contig 20920 bp, 21 predicted proteins | sample DeeMarSeWOR28_12_FD_187461 | JGI IMG/M metagenome (GOLD analysis project Ga0209536, IMG submission 187461) | Marine sediment microbial communities from White Oak River estuary, North Carolina - WOR-2-8_12 (SPAdes) (version 2) | ecosystem: Environmental > Aquatic > Marine > Intertidal zone >... | reverse complement strand
AAATTCTACTTCCTGGCCTTCACTAAGACTATTAAATTCAACTCCTTCAAGGTTGTTGCTATGGAAGAATATCTCTTCTCCCTTCTCTGTTTTGATAAATCCATATCCACGGTCCATGAGCCGTATGATTTTACCTTTTGCCATAGGGCACCTCCTTAAGATAGCCTGATAGCTATTCTTAAAGACTATTATACTGCATTGTTCATCTTTTATACTTCTTATTTTTGCTTTAAATCCAATCGCTGCCACTTTTGTTATGTATAAAGGGTAAACGTCGGTCGTATATTTTTAATTTATATTAATAACAATTAATTTTTAAAATAAAGGAGAAGGGGGTTTTAATAAACCCCCTTAGGATCGGAAGCGCATCATTTATTCTGGTGATTTTAAAAATGCCGATGGGTCATATGATGGAGAACCCCTTCTTTCAAGTTCATCGATAGCCATTTGCCTCTGTTCCTCGAAGTTCACTCTATATTCAATATAATTATATGGTTCAGGCACAGATTCCTCATACACGACATCTTCCTTTCGACTTATTAGAATAAGAAGATTGTTTACAACCGATGACTTGTCAGAGCACAATCTTCTAATTGCTGCATTTGACTTCCTCTTTCTATATCGTTCTACTCCATTGCTATAGTTAGGGCTATCATGACCAGCAGCGTCTATGGCATCTCGCATCGTTTTCCTAGATATAGCTGAGTCGGAAGTGGAAGCAAGTTTTAACAAAGCGCAAACAATATCGCTATCCTTACCAAAATCTCCAGGTTCTGAAAAAAGAACATCCAATATCGGCGCTATCGCTCTGGCATCCCCTAAAACTCCAAGAGCATATACTGCACTACTTGTAACATATGGGTCTTTGTTTTTTAATACTTTTATTAAAGGTTCCACTGCCCTAATATCGCCTATATTTCCTAAAACCTTTGCTGCACCCTGTCGAACATTGCAATCTTCATCCACCAGGGCTTCTAAAAGGGGCTCTACGGCCGGTTTTCCGATTTTACAAATAGCTCCCATTGCTTCATATCGAGCGTAAATATCTTTGTCCTTCAGAGCCTTAATGAATGGCTCTACCGCTTTAACACCACCTATTTTTACAAGAGCCCGTGCCGCTCTTTCTCGGACATCTTTATCTTTGTCCTTCAGAGCCTTAATGAGGGGCTCTACTGCCCTGGCATCACCTATATTTACAAGAGCATTTGCTGCTTCCCGTCGAACACCGTAATATTTATCCTTCAGAGCCTTAATGAGTGGCTCTACCGCGCTGGAATCACCTATTTTACAAGTTGCCGTTTCTAAAAAAGGATCAACTATCCGCGTACTAAAAGAGCCGTTGAATGGACAACCCAACGGCTCGTCCGTGTTTCTGGTGGAGACGGGGGAGGGTCGAACTCCCCGTCCAGAAAAGACTGCTCAGGATCTACTACAGGCTTAGTCAGTTATTTTGTCTTACCCAGTGAGCCTCTACTGACTGAGTTTAACCAGGCCAGCCGATAACTCTTTCATCACCCTTATCAGCATCTGGGTGATGGCACCCCGACTTTTCGGCACCCAATCCCGGTCCATCGGAGTGAGACCAAGGAGGATGTGCTAGCTAGTTTTAGCCAGCAAGAACCATTTCAGGTTCGCCAGTTATTTTTGCTACTTGTTTAATGAGGGCAGTAGCACCTCAGCCTGCAATCCAGTAGCATACCTCCCCTGTCGAAACCACGCGTCCCCGATTTGAGATAACCGCTTAGTAAAGATCTGGTTTCTTATTATTATAATATTTACAATCGCCTTTTAATAGCCCGCCTTATTTCCCTATCTGTCTCACGACGGATGATGACCTGACGCTTATCGAAAGACCTCTTGCCTCTGGCTAGGGCGATTTCAACTTTGACTATACGACCTTTAATATATAGTTTTAATGGGACAAGTGTAAAGCCTTTTTCGGTCGTTCTGGAGGCTAATATAGCAATCTCTTTGCGGTGGAGTAGGAGCTTCCTCTTTCTAGTTGGTTCGTGGCTTTGATGACTAGCTGCCTCGTAGCGGGCAATATGAGCATTAAGCAGCCACATCTCCCCTTCTTCAATCCTCACATAGGCTTCACCCAGACTTACCCTACCGTTGCGGATCGATTTTATTTCACTGCCTGAAAGGGCGATACCAGCTTCAAAGCTTTCTTCTATTGAATAATTGTGGTAAGCTTTTCTGTTGGTAGCGACTACTTTAATACTCATCTTTAATTATACCATATTATATGCATAAGCCTAGAGTTCAACTTTGTATACAAATTAATACAGATTTGTTATACAAAAGCCGAGAATATACGCCGCTTTCTTTGATAATTCAACCGAGTTTAACGCCAATCCTTTGATATAGGCACTTTTTCAAGTGCTCTAAATGATCCCACTTGCTGAATAATCACGTTATGTGTACCCTCTCGGCGACTTAGTTTGCCTTTTATAATAAGAAAAGCCGATCGAAATGTGTATTCATATTGCTCGTATATTTTGTTAAATACCATGCATGGGATATGCCCGAACTCATCCTCTAGGGTGATGTAAACTACCTTGCCATGAGGCCGCTGCCGACGAATGACTAGACCGGCTGCTTTAATGGGAGCACCATCTCGCAGTTTGTTTATGTCCCTGCTAGTATGAAAACCGTCATTGAAATGGGGGCGTAATTTTGCCATGATATGACCGCTGGGATAAAGGCTGAGTACACTATACTCCTCTTTAATACGCTCCCATTCACTGGGGCTTAATAAATCAACCTTGTCTTGTTCCACCGGTAAGTGAAGGGGTAGTTGGGCATTCATTGGTCGATAGCGGAGGCTAATTTCCCACTTTGCTTTCCTCCGGTTAGGCTCAATGTAGTCGAAGGCACCGGCTCCAGCCAGATTGAGAGCCACTTCTTCGAGTATACCAGTGCGTTCTAAGAAATCTCCGATATCAGTAAAATGGCTTTTGTTTTGTGCTTTTTCTATTGCTATAGCCGAAGCACTGCCTAATCCTAGCACCTGTAAGAAACCGAGACGGAGTGACCCATCCTCTATTTTACATTTAGACCGGCTCTTATTTATATCGGGATTAAGTACTCGTATACCATGCCTTTTAGCATCCTCCTTCAATGTTTCCAAATTGTAAAAACCCATTGGTTGTTGGTTGAAGATGGCTGTGAAGAACTGCAGTGGGTAATAGTATTTCAACCAGGCTGCCTGGTAGGCTGTCACACCAAAGGCAAAAGCATGAGACTCGGGAAACATGTACAATCCATTAAATTTATTGAATATCTTCTCCGCTACATCTTTAGAAACACACCTAAGCCTTGCCCTGGTTATAAACTGTTGCCGATACTGCTCAATTATCGCCTCATTATGCCTACGTCCGAAAGAACGGCGTAAACGATCGGCTTCGCTGGGAGCAAATCCTGCTACATCAATCGCCAGTTGGTTGACTTGGTCCTGAAAAAGAACAACGCCCAGTGTCCGTTCAAGTGCTCGCTTTTCTAGAGGATGATCGTAGATAACAGCCTTTCTCTTACTGCGTCGGGCTAGATACTCCTGTACACCATTGTTAACACCAACACCCGGACGTACTGCTCCTACCTCATGGGCCATGTCCAGCAGATTACGTGGCTTGAGTCGGGTTATGGTCTGCATTTGGGCGGCTGACTCTACCTGAAATATACCAATTGTGTCGCCGGAACATAGCATATCGTAAACTCGATCGTCCTCAAAATCGATTCGGGAAAGATCGATGCAATCACCGGTATTTTCTCTAATGAGCTTAGTAGCCTCTTGGAGCTGAGAAAGTGCTCCTAAGGCCAGAAAATCTATCTTAACGAAACCAGCATCGTCGATGCTGTCCTTATCCCACTGGCAAATAAAACGCCCCTCAATGGCACCCGGCTGCACTGGTACGATGTCAACAAGCGGTCTGGATGAAAGAATCATACCACCAGGGTGCTGCCCCATATATTTGGGGAATCCGTCAAGTTCGGTGGCCAAGAATACAAAATCGCTCCAGACTGGGATGTCTAACTTGTCTTTATAATTGGGCATCCGCTGCATCCTCTCCTTTAGCTTGCGAGCACTACCCCAGTCGGCTTGCTTGGCAAGTTGATCAATCTCGGTTGCTGGTAGCCCCAGTGCTTTGCCTAAGTCACGCACCACTCCTTTAATCTGGTAGGTGGCAATAGTACCGGCAAGGGCGGCATGCTGCCAGCCCCATTTCTGGTGGGTGCGTAGTATAAGGTCTTCTCGTATGCTGCGTGGGAAGTCAAGGTCGATATCTGGTACGTTTGTCAATATATCGTCTGGTAAAAAACGTTCGAGTGATAGTTCGTATTTTAGGGGATCGATATGTGAAAGACCGATAAGATATCCAACTAGCAATGCTACTGAGGAGCCGCGTCCACGTCCCGGTGGATTTTCCTCGAGAGCTATAGAAGAATCACTCAAGCCTTGCTCTATCATAATCTCCTGCCCCAGTTTGATGACCTCGTGATACATCAGAAGGAAGCCGGCCAAATTATACCTATCAATCAATTGCAACTCTTTCTCCAATCGTCGTTGGACCTTTTCATTAATTGATCCATAGCGGCGTTTAGCCGCCTCATAACATAGCTTCTCTAGATAACTCTGCGGTGTATATCCTGCTGGCGATGGGTATTCAGGGAAGGTATAGTTTGTGCCGCTGGCTAGATCGAAGTGGCAACGCTCGGCTACTCTGATAGTATTGACAATTGCTTGTGGGCAATTCCTAAAGAGGGCTTCTACCTTTTCTTTGGGATACATGTAGAATTCAGAGTTAGGCCTACGTTCTCGATGGGTTTCCTCCAGACTTTTGCAGTTTCTAATGGCTACCAGGCAATCTTGAAGTCTGTGGCGCTCCCGGATATGGTAATGGACGTTACCGGTGGCTATTACTCGTGCCCCGGTTTCATTCGACAATGCCAGCAGGTCCTCCGTCCGTCTTCTATCACCATAGGTCAGCTTATTATGCAATTCTATATAATAATTCTCTTCTCCGAACCAATCCATATAACAAAGAACGAGTTTTTTAGCTTCGTCGAAATATGAAGCCTCTACCAGTCGGGGCAGCTCCCCTTTTGGACAACCGGAGAGAACGATCAGACCCGCGGCATGCTCCGGCAGTAGTTTGGATGGTAATTCGGGTTGGTTGCGCTCACCATTTATGTAAGCTGCCGTTATAAGACGGCAGAGATTAGCGTATCCCTGGCGATTCCTTGCCAGCAGGGTGAGGTGAGAGCCACCGGTGAGAGTTAGTTCCGCTCCGATGACACCCTGCATATTGAGTGATTTACACAACTGGGCGAAGCACATCGCACCGCAGAGGTTATCATGGTCGGTGAGAGCTAAGGAATGATAACCGAGATCACTGGCATTTAGCACCAGCTCTTCAAGTGAAGAAGCACCGTCATGGAAGGAATAATAGCTGTGGCAATGGAGTTCGGCGTATTGCATTATACTCTCCCTAGTACAATTGCCGGTACCAGCGACCGGTAATGAGGTCTCTGTAGAGCATCATCTGCTGGCCTGAATCCAGATGGACATCGTAGTAGATGCGTGAAACCGGCTTGCTACGCCACCACTCATCGTCAATGCGCCAGTGGTCTTCAATTGCAGTTACAACATGCCCCTCTGGCAATCCGATTTTTATCGGGAAGCCGGCTTTATCTTCTTTAACCAGCACTGGTACTGGATTATTTATCGATTTGTATTTACCAGTATGTAGCGCCTTTCTGGTATTCTTGACCACGGCTCCATTTCCTGTGCCTTGTAGACCTGTGGATTACCCAGCCTCAGTTCCAACTGTCGGATATCCTCCATAAGTTGGTCTTGTGCTCTGACTTTGGGAAGAAGATTGCCCTGACGTCCACGCGGGTATCCGAGGCGGGTAATGCGAAACCCTACATGTTCTACGGGGCCTTGCTGTGGGTAGTCTTCAAGTAGTCGTTTGATACGCTTCGTTACACTTTTTATATCTATCACAGGTTCTTTAAAGCGAATTGTTCGCTCCCAATGCGCTGCGCTCCAGCTGCGGGTCCATATATCTACTCTATAGATGCCTAATCCAAGGCGACTAATATTGATAAAAACCTTGGCCAAGAGCGATTCAAGCTCCGCCAATATAACCTCCAAAGAGGTAGTCACCGATGGCAGTGCTGCGTTTCCATTGATAGCTCTCGTCATTATTCGTGGAATAAGTGGTGTATCATCCCGACCTCGAGCGAGATTATATAGTTTCTTGCCCTCCATGCCGAATTGAGACAACAAAGGACCGGGGGGCAACGCAGATAGCTGGCTCAGCGTATACAGGCCGAAGTCACGCAGCCTCTGGCGGCTCTTAATAGAAATCGGTAATACATCACAGGGAAGATCTTTGAGGAAAGCCGCAGTATTATCTGTAAGAATTCGATATCCGCCTTGCGGACAACTAAGTGCTGCAAGATAGGCCAGTAACTTGTTGCACGCCAGACCGATTTGAGGTTTAAATATGTTGGGTATAATATCAAGCACGGCATTCATAATAGTCCTGTAATCTGGGAATATAAGCTGTAAACCCTCTAAGCTGATAAAAATGTTTCTAGACTCATCGCCTTCTATTAGAGGGCTGATTCCCTCCAGCGCATCTAGCAGTTTCGTGAAAGTGGAACGGTAGTAAGGTATATCAGCGGATATCAAACTAACATTATTGTAACGCGAGAGAGCATGTTGAAGTGGCATATCCTGCTGCAGGCCATCTAGCTCTGGGGAGTAGTCCAGCACCAGCTTCTTTGAGTCGGTAGTGTAAGTTACCAATACTGGCTGTTCTGCAAAGGACGGCCGCCTCAGAATTTCGCAGCACAAGGAAAAATGTGGCAATAACACACACAATATCTTCATAATTTACTCCAGAATAATCATTTTATAGAACATATGTTCTATTGTCAAGGGTTTTAAAGACTTTATTTCCCTTCTGAGTCACGGTCTAGAATTTTTTAAGAGGCTATCACGGCGATAATTGACTTGAGGGTTTAACTAATCACAAGTAATTGGTGATTTTTGTCATATAAAGTGTGCTACTAATTGATATAATTGGTAACAGGCTGCGTATCGAATAGGGTCGTTTGTTGATTGAGTGCGAAGAGCCAACATTTGACCTATAGATAATAGTATGAACGTAGATATCCCAAAAGGTTAATTATGACTAATAAGATTGTTAGAAAGATAGTATTTATTGATGAGAAGAGGTGTAATGGTTGTGGCCTGTGTATTCCAGCATGCGCTGAGGGTGCACTGCAGGTTATAAACGGGAAGGCTAAACTTGTCGGTGATATTTATTGTGATGGATTGGGGGCTTGCATTGGTCGTTGCCCTCATGGTGCCATTGAGATAAGAGAGAGGGAGGCTGAGCAATTTGATGAAGTGGCGGCCACAATCCATTTGAAGAGAGCGGGACAAGAAACCGGAGGTAGTGTTTTGCCCTCTTCTGGAATATATTCAAACACTATAGGACTTGCTAGCGAGTCACTCAGTTGCCCTGCTATGAAACAGTCAATACGTAGTTTGCCAAAGCACAGACAATGGCCTATACAGCTAGCTTTAGTTTCGCCAGAAGCACCATTTTTAAAGCAAGCTGATATACTCTTGGTAGCCGATTGCGTTCCTTTTTGTTATGAAAATTTCCATCGGGATTTTCTCAATGAAAATATTTTGCTCGTATCATGCCCCAAGCTAGATGACTTCCAGTCTCAATTATATAGGTTGACTGATATAGTGAAAAAATCGGGTGTTAAAAGCATCAAAGTGATACATATGGATATACCTTGTTGTTCAGGATTGATGTATATGGCCAAGCAGGCTATTACTAAAGGCGACAAGGACATTCCCCTTGACGAGGTTACCATAACAAGTAGCTAGAGATACTTCCAGTTTCTATTCCCCAATTTTCTAAGTAATAAGAATTCGATGTGGTGACAGGTAGTACTGATAGGTCGTTTCATTGTTGTTTATTCAAATAAAAACCCTGGAATCCGTTATTAGATGCCAGGGTTTTTCATTATTGAACATTAGTTGCTATTTTATATTGCTAAATGGGCTTTAGCTACGGATCTGGTACCTAAAAACCAGGCAGCACATTATATGGGACTCGTCAATATAGCTACTGTTGGAGGTGCTGTTATTGCCCCCTTAATAGGTCCTGTTATTGATATTTTAAACAGCTACTACGCTGGGTGGGGTTATAGAGCCATGCTTTTTTTGTGTTGTGAACCTTATAGCTGGGTCATTACTGATTCTTAAAGTAAAAAAATAAGATGCATAGTCTGATCTTGTATTATGGTATCCAAAGTCGCTAGATTTGTATGGGATAATTTTATCAGGTCTATCTTCATGGGGGATTATACTAGTTGTCTTCTATTACCAAAGATGATACTAAAGACAAAACCTATCACTAAGTAGATAGCCATAGCTAGAGAGGTGAGCCTAGCATCTGGATTCTCTAGTTCAAATGGAAGTCGGTCAATATGTTCCAAAGGAACAAATCCCTCTATAAAAAGCTCATACCCGCCATAAACGGTGGCAATACTATCACCAGCGGTGGAGAGCATAAACCAATGTGGAGTATCGGTTAGCATGAGTACAGTATCGACTATAGGAGAGATCACCATTAGGAAGACAAGAGTTATAACGGTTGCTCCCATACCACCCTTCGAAAGAGCACTAAAGAAGAAAGTAATAGAGATAACACTTCCGCCATATAGTAATGCCATACCGTAGGACTCTAGGGTTTCAATTGGTATACTACCATAGATTGAAAGTAGTGAAATAGCGACGATTGAATAACCAAATGTAATGAGTAAAATTACAGCAGCAGTACTCGAGATATACTTGCCTATTACAAGCGTTGTTCGTTTAACCGGATTTGTAAACAAGATATACCCCGTCTTACTTTCAAATTCGCCAGCGATGGCATCCCCCGAAAAGAATACAGCTCCGATAGCAGCTAAAGCTGGACCTACAGTTAGAATAGCTGCCATTGCCATTACATCGTCAGGATATCCACCCTGTAGCGCTGGTAACAGTATCAAAACCGCTACTTCGGTGAACAGAGTTAATGCCAAAATAACATAAAGACGCCTGCGTCGGATATGCTTGAGAAATTCATAACCAATAACCACCCTCAACTTCTCAAATTCAATCAAGAAACTCCTCCCGTGAGTTCAAGATAGGCATTTTCAAGTGAATTGTATTGCTTTTCCAATTCGGCAATGCTACTATAGGCCATTAATTTCCCATGGTCGATCACGGCTACTTGATTACATATTTGGGTTACCTCCGTGAGCTGATGTGAAGCAAAAAATACCGTTTTATCTTTACCGGCATCTTCTAGTATTTCGCGGAATTCAACCACACCTCGAGGATCAAGGCCAAGCCCAGGCTCATCTAGTATTAGAATAGGTGGATCATGAAGCAGAGTTTGCGCTAATGCTAAACGCTGTTTCATTCCTCTTGAGAACTTCTCTATCTTAACAGTTATCCACTTCTCTAGCCCAACAAGATTAATTACCTCTAATATCCTGTTTTTAAGAGTACCTGCTTGCATACCGCGCAATCTACCAAGGTATTTCAGTGTTTCCTCGGGTGTTAGAAACGGATAAAACTCGGGCGTCTCTACTATAGCACCTATATTAGAAAGTGCTTGTTCCGGTTTTTCAGCAACATTTTGACCATTTATGAAGACTTTTCCAGAGGAGGATCTTATAAGAGCGCATAAAATCTTCAGTGTCGTGCTTTTTCCAGCTCCATTTGGACCGAGTAAGCCGATATTCTCATTCTGCTTTACTTTAAGAGAAAGATTATCTAGGGCTAGAAAATGATTGTAATATTTGCTGAGGTTTTCGATGACGATTGGTTCATCCATTACGGTTAATAGTGTAACTGTATTTTGCATCCGATTTCAAGTAAACTGTATTGTGTATCTATTCGGATATATCAAATATATAATCTAAATCTTTGAACGGGGGAAGGCTAGTATTGTCTGTCTATCTTGCTTTCATTGTTAAATAGATAAAGTAGTTAACGATCTGAATATAGTAATTTATCCTTTAAGCGCTTCAGATTAAACACATCTTCCTTATTATATTCTAGCAAGATTTTCAAAGCCTCTTCATCGTAATCATTAACATATCTCCACCATAATCTTACTGCTTCATATCCATCTACATCTGCTAATCTTCTCTCTATTCCCAATTGACGCTCAACACTTTTAAAACCACCATATAGATTTCTATTCCAACAATCATACATCAGGTCGCAATGTTTGAATAACTCAGCCAAGTTAATTCCAACTTTATAGTCAATAAACGGCAGATCGAATCTACTGCCATTATAAGTGTGAATAACATCTACGCCTTCAAGGGTCTTCAGTATGTTATTTGCTGTAGCTTCATCACCAACTAATTGAATAAACTTCTCATCCTCACCTTTACATAGATAAATGCCTATCACCGTGATTTTACAATCCCAGGGGGAAAGCCCAGTTGTTTCAATATCTAAATATGCTTCGCAGCAAGGTGTCATCTTGATATCCCAATTTGACTGTTTAGATGGTAATTATATCATCCAAACATGCTTAAACTGAATAGTAGCTTACGTTAAACATATTTAAAAGGTTTAAGTTCTATTCATCTTGCCATTCAATTATGGAAGTGGACCAGATCCGGGTGATAGAAGTTTCCAGTGTTCTTTGACGGAGAGTTGGTACGTTGATAGTAGCTGTAACTCGGTTATTGAATACCTGTAATAAAGGACATCTTTTTCTTAGTTGAAGTAATGTCTGGTGTGGACCTCCGTAGACAATATAGTCAATATTATCAGTATGGTTTGCGAAATTTTCCTGTATGTGGAGGCATACCCGGTCAAGGAATTCCCTTTTTTGGTTTTCCCGGCGTCGTTGAAATCTTTGTTGTGATGAACCGCCTTTTTTGTGTCGTCCATGAATAAGGCCAGTTCCAACCTTGCTAGAAATCAGTTCTTCCCCCCGGCAGATGCCAATTGCATAGGATCCAAGATGTAGCAATAGCAATCCTATAACATAATCATGGGTAACTAGTTGACGTAGGGGTTGGGTAGTATAACCGGCACATATTTGCTGCTCTTTAAGGGGAAATGGCGGTAAAACCAAATACTTTCCATTGTTACCCCAATAGAGAGCGACACCATTTTGTGAACTGATTATAAGTTGGCTCAGGTTAGTGGGAAGAGGGTGTAGCCTAATACTCCTTAAGGAATATTCGATTTCCGGGCTTGGTAAACCACGCGGTATATATATTGAAAATGCGCTAGGTTCATTGAACTGTTCGATATTGCTAAGGAAATTGACCATCTTAGATCGACGCAGGGTGAACCTTTTTGATACTAAAGCCACTTCTTCCAATCTTTCACAATGTCTCGATACATCCCTTATAAACGGACTATTGTTGCACCATCGCTACTCCGGTTCTTCCCTACATTGTCGAACGACTTTACCAAAGGATGGCTACGAAGAAAATCTCTGACAATCTGACGCACTGTGCCTGTTCCAATTCCATGGATAATCTGTACTTCACTTCGATTCGCTATGGTAGCATCGTTTAAAAAACCATCAAGCAAGATTTCTACCTCGTCTGCTCTTTTGCCGCGAAGGTCGAGTTTGTTATTGCCCGCTCTTCCTTCAGGTATTACTAAATTCCTCTGAATTTTTGGCTGCTGGTCGATTTTCCGTTCAGCTTTTTCTAAAATATCCATTTTCAATTTAAGTGTTACCTGTCCAGTTTGGACTTCAACTTGCTGTTTTTTCTCCTGTATAGAAAGCACTTTGCCATATAAATCGAATTTGTCAATGTATACCGTATCACCAACTACAATCGGTTCCTTACTTTCCAGTCTTTTAGTTTTTGGTTTTTGTAGTTCATTATCTAACCGTGCGCTAACCTCATCGAGGGATCTCTTAGCTTTATTGATTGCCTCCCTCGACCGCTGTTTACGCAAATCTGCATCTGCTTGATGTATTAATCTATATAGATCACTGACTGCTAGTACTACTTTATCTCTAGAATCTTGAATAATTCTCTGTTCCTCGCCTCTAATTTTTTCAAGTAGTTTTTCCACCTCGGCGTTATTTGCTTGAGCTTTGCCACTTGCTCTCTCCATAAGTAATCTTGTTTCTGATATCTTCTCTTTTTCAGCAGCTATGTCGTTGAGCATACACTCCAAATCAAGTGAACCCTGCGACAGCATGGATTGAGCTTTCTCAATGATATCCGATGGTATACCCAGACGTTCTGCTGTAGCCATAGCATTACTACCACCTGGGATTCCTAGGGTCATATGATATGTCGGTGCAAGGGTAACTGGATCAAAATCAAAAGAGGCATTTTGTATTCCTGGTGTAGTGTGAGCAAATGCTTTCAGATCCGCGAAATGGCTAGTGGCAACCGTTATTGTTTTGGTTGAAAGGAAGTAAAATAGTATGGCACGAGCTAAAGCAGAACCTTCTGCAGGATCTGTACTCGTACCTAGTTCGTCGAGAAGAACAAGACTTCTTTTTGTGGAGTTACTAATAATGCGAACTATATTTCCCATGTGCCAGCTGAAACTGGAAAGAGTCTTTTCAATACTCTGCTCATCTCCAATATCAGCAAAAATATTGTCAAAAACTGGTATTTGTGTCTCTGGAGAGACTGGGATCGGAATTCCTGCTTGTGTCATTGAACTTAAAAGACCAATGGTTTTTAAGGCTACCGTTTTACCACCAGTATTGGGTCCGGTAATAACAAGAATAGAAAAATCTTTGCCTATCTCAACAGAAAGGGGAACAGCCTTACCTCCAAGGAGTGGATGCCTGGCATTGACCAATTTTAAGAAGATATCGGAATTGGGGTGATAAGCTTCACTTAGCGGATTTATCAGGTGGGGTTCAATAGCTTTGAAGCTGTTTGCATACCGGGCTTTAGCTAAGATCATATCCAATTCGGCAAGTAGGGAGAGGTTGTTTAGAATCACAGTTTCTTTTTCTCCCACTGCAACACTCAACTTACGAAGGATACGTTCGACCTCAATCTTTTCTTCAGTTTGTAGCTCACAAAGCGTATTACCCAGATCTACTGTTGACATAGGTTCGACATAAATAGAAGCCCCTGTATTTGAAACGTCATGGGTAATCCCTTTTATTTCCCTGCGGCATTCTACCTTCACTGGTAAAACGTATCGTCCATGGCGCTCACGTATTATCGGATCCTGCATAATCTTGCGTCCACGAGGTGAGTTGAGTATTCTTTCGAGTCTTTTTAAGAGGACATCTCGAGTTTCGTTGATTTGTAGCCTGATTGCCTTTAAGTCATGGGATGCTTGATCTACCACCTCCCCTTTGGTCGATATACAGCGACTAATATCCTTTTCTATTTGTTCAAGATTTTCGATACCTTTAGCAACATGCCAAATTGATTTAACTTCTTTCGAGATCTTTTTAAGATTACTGTATATCCCACGGGCGACCGTAAGTGTCTGCAATATTTCGATAAGCTTCTTGGGTTCGAGTATTTTCCCTTTGGCTGCTGACTTGACATCTTGTTGGATGTCATATGCTCCACTAATATCAAAGTCATAATCTAATGACAATAGAAATCGTGCTTCTCTGGATTGTTCGAGGAGCAAAGAGATCACTTCGAAATCACCAATTGGCTTTAGATTAAGAAATAGACCTTTACTAACGGGAAATGAAGTATATTCGGAGAGCACCTTTTGTATCACTGGAAATTCAAGTATTTCAAGACTTTTTTCATCCATTAACGATTGTTGCATAAAATTTACTACCCTATTCTACACCATCTTATAAATGATTATATGTAATAAATATTGATTTTGTAAGCTTTACGAGGAATACAATTAAGAATATTTTAAGCTATCATTTAAAATTATGAAAGATTCAATTGCGTATTATATATGCTAAAATAAACTCCTCCATCTTTACTGGGTCATTCCAAATCTGCTTTACAATTATTTCTCCATCACTTTGGATAAGATAGGCGATATTGGGTGCTTGGCCATAGGTACACCAGATCGGATTATCCATCTCGTCAACTAGAACAGGACATAGAATACCCTGTTCTTTGATGGTCTTTTGAGCTAGGACTAGCCTTTCGTCATAGGTCTGTGGTTGGAATATTGGATTTCCTCCCTCATCTATGCTATAAGACAAAGGCCATTCCTTATCTGAGTAGGGGCTTATCGAACCAATAGGGTGAGGTTCGATAATATAGACAATGACGACATGTATGGCATCACTGTATTTTGTATACAATTCATTGTTGTCAGCACACGTGCGTCGGAAGGGCGGTCAAGTAAAAGAACCCATAATCAAAACCACTGGTTTTTCGGCTAGCAATTTAGATAGCGTAACCTCATTACCAAAGGTATCCTTTAATGTAAAATCAATTGCTATTGTTCCAACTTCTAATCCCTCGAATCTGTAAGAATCTCTATTCTCCGCTATTTTCGGTTCACAGTTTCTCTTTAGATTCTCTGGGGGCTGTAGAGCTGGAGAATCCAGAAGTGTGGTTGTAAATGCTGTGCTTTCATCGGGGGATTGAAAATGTGTATTCGCCACCTGTGCTGAATCGGAGCATGCTGTCAAAAGAAAAGATATAGTTACGAGCAAAACAGTAAATGTTTTAAGTATCGACACAACATACAGTCTAACATGAGCTATGTTAGTTGTTCCATAGCAGTATTAGTTTAGCTATTACGGGATATGGTTAATAAAATTAGATATCGGATTGATGGATAATGCCCAATTCTGTAAGTAATTTCTTAACAAGTAAGTAGAATGCAGGCTCTGATATCATTCCTTGATTACGGGGACGCGGCAAATCAATCCTTAATTTGCTTTTAATTTCACCCGGTCGGTTACTTAATACAATCACTCGGTCAGCAAGAAATACTGCCTCCTCCACATCATGGGTAATGAACATCACTGTTCGTCCATATTCCTGCCAGACTCTCAGTAACCAATTTTGAAGCTCCCTACGCGTTAAAGCATCCAATGCTCCAAATGGTTCATCGAGTAGGAGAGTAGAGCGTCCCATAAGCCAGGTTCTGAGGAGAGCGGCACGCTGGCGCATGCCTCCAGAGAGCGCTGAAGGATATTCAAGCTCAAATTTTTGCAATCCAAAGTCAGGCAGCATCTTAAGGGCTTTCTGTTGTGCTTCTCTTTTTGGGATACCTTGGATCTCTAGTGGGATGATAACGTTATCCAAAACATTACGCCACTGAAGGAGCAGGTCTTCCTGTGGCATATAACCTACCATTCCGATACGCTTCATAGGTTGTTCACCATCAATAAGAATCTCCCCATTATCCGGCTCAAGAAGTCCTACACAAAGGTTAAATAATGTGCTTTTACCACTCCCGCTTGTTCCAATGATGGTAACGAATTCACCGGGCATAACCTTAAAAGAAACATTTGCTAAAGCGGGCATGACTTGACCAGCTCCCGAAAATGATTTACTAACATTTTTAAATTCAATACGTGGTGTTGTCATGAATATCCTATATTTCCTTCTTCCTGACTGTATTTAAGGTAAAAATTCATTGGTAAATGCAACTGAAGCTATGATAGGGTCTGACAGAATACCGTATTCAACCATCCAATCTGTATAATTCTGCCAAACACTGGCCTTCTGTTCCCCCCAACGTGGAGCATCAGCTTGATAATATTGTGATAACCAAATTTGACTGGCTTTGACGAGGTCAATATCCAGTTCAGGTACGGCGTTACATAGAAGTTCGGATGCCTCTTCCGGATGTTGTATTGCGAAGTTGTAACCGCGAGTTAAAGCTTCCAATAATGCCCTTACAACCTCCGGTTTTTTGACGATGATTTCTTCACTGCTGATTATCACGGGTGTGTAGTAGTCAGGTATACAATCGAAGTAATCTTTCATCATTACAATATCAAGATCAATACCCTGTTGTTGTGCCTGAATACCCTGCCAACCGTAGAAGATCCATGCTATATCAATCTGGCCTTCGGCGATTAAAGCCAAGGGATCTGACCAACCCGTATTTACAATCTCAAGCTGATTGAAATTACCACTACTACACTTCATTAAAACTTCTAACGTTGGAGCTTCAAATGGCGTACCAAATGACCCATAACGTAATCCCTCAAAATCAGCAGGGCTTTGGATATTCAGATCAGCAGCGCAGGCGAAACCGGATGTATTATGTTGGAGGATAGCTGCTATGGAGACAATAGGTACTTGTTCGGCACGTGATAGTGTTACGTATTCCTGGAAACTTATTCCAAAATCAGTAGCACCGCTAGCAACCGCAGCTTCAGGATATACTTCACCAGGTTGGATGATATTAACCGAGAGACCGGTCTCATTAAAATATCCCTTTGATTGAGCTACGAAAATTCCAGTGTGATTTGTATTTGGAACCCAATCCAGCATGAAGGTAACCGGAGTAAATTGCTTATCAGTCGTTTTTCCGCAAGCGGTGATAATCAGTGTAGTAAATACCAGTACTATTATCAATATCTTATGTTTCATTTTGTGCTTACCGTTATCTAATATATTCCAATCTCATCCCAACTCTCAGTCCGTCGTTTGTAGTACCATGGAAGGACTAATCTTTCGATGCCATAAACAAGCATAAATAGGATTATGCTAAGTAGCGAAGTGATGAACATGGCTATAAATACTTGATCGGTTGCCAGTGCGTTTTTAGAGCGTAAAAGATATAAGCCCAGTCCAGGAGAACCACCGACCCATTCACCAATGGTTGCAGCAACCACGCTGTAAGTTACTGCCAATCTTAATCCAGAAAAGAAGGATGGTAAAGCTGACGGAAACCGAACCATCCGCCAGATTTGTCTTTTTGTCGCTCCCATCGCACTTAGTAAAGCTATTAACTCCGGCTTAGTGGACGTTAAGCCATCAGCTGTACTGATTGCCAATGGAAAGAAGCAAAATATAACAACAATTAAAACTGTAGGTGTTAAACCAAACCCAAACCAGATGACGAGAATGGGTGCAATTGCCAGTATTTGAATGGTTTGTGATATCACCAAAATTGGATATAGGGCTCGGTGCGCCAAAGGCCATAAATCCATCAGGGCGGCAATACCTACTCCTAAAGTAATGGCTAAAAGGATACCAATGCCAGTGGCTGTAAGTGTGAGGCCAATTGAGTTTAATAGTTGATCGCGCGTTTCCCATCCAGCCTGTATAGCATCAAGTGGAGAAGGTAAAATAAAAGAGCTTAATCCACTAACCTTAGCAACAAAATACCAGCCAACCACCAGTATGGTGATTAAGGCAATCGGGGGTATAATATCTCTTCGCCAATTCATTGATCAACCTTTCTGTATTTAGCGATCTTTTCTTTGATCGAAGTACCTTCCAGAGCGTCAACAATCTTTATTACGGTTACTACTTTCTTTGCGCCCGATTCTAAACAGGCAAGGTGTGCTGATTTAGCAACTTCAAGTAGTTGATCGAGGTCATCACCTTCTAAAACTGTCTCCAGTGGACCAACCTCATATTTAACACCGCTTGCCTGTATTGCTTCTATGGCTTTATCTACAACCGGATAGGCATCTTCAACTAGAGGTAGTACCTGGACACCAATATTTAGAGAGCGTGCTTTTTTCATAATGTTTCCCTATACCTTTCTTACGCAATATTTGGTGTGTGAATCACCAAAAGAAGACCCGAAGATAATTTGATGTGGGCCTTTTTTCTAACCATAACATTGCTGACTCCTCGTGTTGGACCAAGCTCGAGATCCTCACTATTAAGGCGATATTTCAATCCCATTGTCCGGATAGCCAAAACTCGACTACCCATTGATATTAATGAGACCATATCTCCAACGTTTCCAGAGATTTCTCCCTCCGGTGGCCTAATAAGCCAACCCGTCTGTTCTCCATGCCATACTTCAATCCTCAGCAATCGAAGGCTCGGGTGCGCAATCAGCTGTATGTTCGCTATAGTCATATCCATGCGCCCGCCCATTATGCCAACTAATACTATCCTTTTTGCTCCCTTTTCCTTGGCATAGAGGAGGGCTAACTCAAGATCGATCTCATTTTTTTCTGTTGGATAGGGGATTGCCTTGGTTATGCTAGTATCATACTGAATAAGATTTGAGATTGAATCCATATCGCCAATAACAGCGTTAAGGTTAATATCAAGGATAGTTGTATGGTGCTCTCCCCCGTCTGCAGCTATTATCAGATCAAATGCCTCAGTATGGATTCTATGCTTTAATACTTCGGGTTTATATAATTCACCATTGGTTATTATGAGTACTTGCATTATTCCTCACCGATTTTTTTTATTTTCACCATATTTTATTAGCTTAATTTTCATTTCAACTTTCCTTATTATAAAAAAATGAAACCAGAAGCTTAATATGCCTAAACTTTCTGATTTCATTTATTTGTCTCCCTACGCTCGAATTATCGAGATCAGGTTCAAAGGGTTTGTCTATTGTTGACTCTCAGCAATTAAGCTCCCCATGACATATTGCTTTTATACTTCTAAGGCTATTTAATAAACCTCCCTTCTCGTTGTGCTCTATTACTAAATCGTGTTGTTGCTTTACCTGATAAAGGTAAGATATCTTAGTAATATGTGGATGTCAATACCTTTTACTATTAATTTCCTATTGACCTTAGTATCACTGATCGGTATCGCGTGTTGCTGCTGAGGGCCAGATATAGGCGGTTAAGCCCTTGGGGAGTAGAAATTTTGAATTATAAGACTTTGATTAATCGACAGCTATTTTAGTTAACAAAATAAAACCATACATTTGATCAGCGAATACCGGTATCGATATCGAGTCTTACAGTAATGCCTGATTATATTTCTATTTGTTTTGGGACATCACTTGATGAATATACACCTAGGCGGTTAATATCTATAATATAGATATCGGGTTCAAGTTCTACTCTGTATCTGGTATGGTTTTCATCAGTATTGCAGTTAATATCTAATTGCTTTAATAAGTTGTTTCCACTTTTTTCAAATATCATTATTTTTCTGGCATCGTAGACTTCGCAGAGTAAGGTTGGGGTTTGCCCTGGTTGCTCCACTGGAGATATTGGACCAATATTGACCTTGCCATGCAGTAAACCTTTCTCGAAAGTTTTTGAGTAGCTCATGAACAGTAAGCCAAATATAATAGCAGCTATTAGGGGAGTAATAAACTTCATACATTAACTCTTCTGTTTAGAAGTTAAAACAAATCGATAGCATTTTAGTTAGTCTTAGTGAGGAAATAAAAAAGCCTCAGGTAACCTATGCTTTCCGGGTATTTTTACCAACAGTCTCCCATATATTTCACCCTAAAGCATCACATGGTAAAATACCGCCGGTTAGGACACCCATATTGCTTCAATTACCCGGAGCATGGTTATTATGAAACTTACTAGGGGGTTGTTGATACCTAAAGAAGTAAAAAGTTAATAAATTAACGTTGGATTTTATTTGAAACACAGTAATTTAATTAATCAACATCCCTCCATTTATAAATGGCAAAAAAGATCCCTATAATCCCAACAACAAACAATAACAATGCCCAGACTATGCTGGGTTCAATTGGGAAAAATTGTGCAGAGAAAATAAGTGCAGCTATACCAAGCACAAAGGCTATTGTAGCATCATTCCGATAAGACATTATTCAATTACCTCCCTCTTTGTTTAACTTAAACGATAACCACTAGCCGGTGTCTTGATTAGTCGCTAAACTAATGAGTTTTGCCGTTCGTACTAATACAGTAATACCCATCACAACAGAAATGAATATTAAGACAGCATTTACTACAATAGGCACCACATCAACCGCGGTAGCATTGGGTATAACACCAAAATCAAAGGGGAATATCAATACTAAAGCTACGGTCGAAACTATACCAGCAATACTGATGAAAATCTGAACAGCTTCACGAAACCAGTATTTATCGTAGATAATCAACATAAAATAGACAACAATTGATAAAATCGTAACTGTGATAAAGATGGGTAACCATGTTAAGTAATCATCCGTTAGCATGGGTAATCGCGTTACACTACCATCAGATTCGGTAGTATACCAAGCAATATATTTATGAAAGAAGGTAAGGAAGATGAAAATAGCTACATACCAGAAGATAGCGAAGCTATAGCCCAGGACTCTAACCGCCCTAGTGCCGGTAAAATAATCTTCCACACGTTTACCATGCTCCTCCGCTCTTTTTGACACTGTTGGAAGTGCCTGTTGTGCAGGTTCATGTTGAATCGAATTACTATCTTCTGGTCTCTGACTTTCTTCGGTCCTTGGGCGATCCTCTGTATTTGTAAGAATTGATCCGGCTATATCCCCGGCTATCGGTACTTTAATTAACTCTCCTTGATAAGCTTTGATCATTAGCACTAACCACAAGATGAAAATTAAAATGCCAATAACGGCTCCAAAAAAACCACCAACAAAGGGTATCCAACTTAAAATTGCAATAGCTACTGAGAGTACCCCAAAGACGATTATGGATTGGAGGGCATGGAAGCGAACAAATTTATTCTTCTGTTCAATAACCAGAAAAACAATCCCGGTAATCCAAAACCCCAAATAACAGAGTAGACCAGCAATATTCTGAGTTAAATCCGTACTCGATTCAGCATTACTAGCTTGATAATCTTGTTTGGCTTCTCTTTTAGCTTTCTCCTCTTCATAGATTTTCTGCCTTTCTTCGGGTGATAATTCCATATATACCTCCTAAAATGGGATAATCTTGGTGGTATTATACCTGTAAATTATATAAGAATAAACAATGATTTCTATTTGATAGTCGTAGAGTCAAATGATTTTGGAGCTAATATATAAATGCATTAT